>Ga0247843_1000461_pt1 | contig 96066 bp, 83 predicted proteins | sample LaCruzMarch2017__FD_192420 | JGI IMG/M metagenome (GOLD analysis project Ga0247843, IMG submission 192420) | Freshwater microbial communities from meromictic Lake La Cruz, Castile-La Mancha, Spain - LaCruzMarch2017_8m | ecosystem: Environmental > Aquatic > Freshwater > Lake | place: Spain...
GCGAATCCCATCAGGGACGGCGGCGCAAGCCGCATTCAAAGTCCGAATGTACGGGTGCAATCTTTACCTTCAAACCGTCATGAATTGAAAGCTTGGCATACCGGGAGCGTCCATGTACGGGAATCCATGGATCCCCGCGTGCGCGAGGATGACAGTGTGTGGATCCCCGCGTGCGCGAGGATGACAGTGTGTGGATCCCCGCGCGCGCGAGGATGACGGCAGGGGTGCTTGCTCATCGGTCTATACTTTGAAAATGAACAGGTTAGTACATTCCGCCGACAACGAACCGACTAGCGCTGGCAAGCCCACCACGCGCACCAATGACCCGGCGCGTACCATGGCCGGCATTCTGGAAGTGGCCACGGCCGAGTTCGCCAGCAAGGGCCTGAGCGGCGCACGCATCGACGAGATCGCGGCTGCCACCCGCACCAGCAAGCGGATGATCTATTACTACTTTGACAGCAAGGAAGGCCTTTACCTGGCCGTGCTGGAAGAGGCCTACCGGCGTATGCGCAGCATCGAGGCCGAACTGCAACTGGGCGATCTGCCGCCCGAAGCCGCCCTGCGCCGCCTGGTTGAATTCACCTTTGATCATCACTTCAGCAACCAAGACTACATCCGCCTGGTGATGTCTGAAAACATGCAGCGCGGCGAGTATCTGGCGCAAAGCAAGATCATCCAGGAACTCAATGTCACGGCCATCGATGCGATCCGCCAGTTGTATGACCGCGGCGTGGCCGAGGGCCTGTTTCGCACCGGCCTGGACGCTATCGACATCCATGCTTCCATCTCGGCGCTGACGTTCTTCAACGTCTCCAACCAGCACACCTTCGGCTTGATCTTCAAACACGACCCGGCCGCCGACGCCGCCCGTGCCCTGCGGCGCAGCAACATCGTTGAGATGATCGTGCGCTTTGTCAAGCGCTGAAAGCCGGGCCCCCAAGCCATGAAAAACAAGCACGTTATTTGCGTAGGCGCCGCCTGCTGGGACACGGTTTTTCAGGTGGAGCAGATTCCGGCTGCGGGTGTCAAAGCGTTGGCACTGCATGCGGTGCAGCGGGCTGCCGGCATGGCTGTCAATGCCGCCGTGGCCTTGGCCCGCTTAGGGCTGGGCGTTCACATGTGGACGCGCATCGGCGACGACGAAACCGGCAGGCTGTTCCTGCAGGAGATGCAGCGCGAACGGATCAACGCCGACGGGGTGCGTGTGCTGGCGGGCGTGCAGACTTCGTTTTCTTCGATCTTGGTGGACCTGCAGGGCGAGCGCACTCTGGTGCCGTTCTTTGACGCCAAGATCCCTCCGGATGCGTCCTGGCTGCCGCTGGACAAAGTGGCTGATGCGGGCGCGGTGCTGGTGGACATGCGATGGCTCGAGGGCGCATCCGCGGCGCTCAGGCAAGCGCGCCAGTGCGGCGTGCCTGGCATTCTGGACGCTGACACTGCGCCGGCGCGGGACCTGAACGACATGATTCCCCTGGCTTCGCATGTGCTGTTTTCTGCGTCGGCGCTGAACATCGTGCGGCCCGGTCTGGCACCTGACGCGGCACTGCTTGATGTGGCCGCACACAATCCGGCAGAGGTGGTGGGCGTCACGCTGGGGCCCCAAGGTGCCTTGCTCTGGACGCGGGCATCGGGCCGTGTGCTGCATGTGCCGGCGCCCCGCATCCAAGCGGTGGACACGCTGGGCGCGGGCGATGTCTGGCACGGCACTTTCGCCTGGGGGCTGGTCAGGGGTTTGCCCATGCCTGACATTGTGAAGTGGGCCAACCTGGCTGCTGCCATGAAGTGCGAGGTGTTCGGCGGCGTCGCGGGCACGCCGACCTGGGCGCAGTTGCAAGCGCGGGCTGCCAGCGAAACGGAAACTCTAAGGGTTTCCACGGATTATTTAAAAACTAACTAGTTTGTACATTACAGGCTGCATTCAACGTCAGGAAATCCCCATGTTCGAGAAACTCATTGCAGGGTACTGCCAGATGCTGTCCCGGCTGATGGCGGCCAGCTTGGCGGTGATGGTCGTGCTGGTCTTCACGAATGTGGTGTTGCGCTACGCACTGAACTCCGGGATTGCGGTGTCTGAAGAGCTGTCGCGCTGGTTGTTTGTCTGGCTGACCTTTCTGGGCGGCATCGTGGCCCTGCACGAACGCGCGCACCTGGGGACCGACATTTTGGTGTCCCGCCTGTCGTTAGGTGGCAAAAAAATCTGCCTGGGCCTGGGTCACCTTTTGATGCTCTTTGTCTGCTGGCTGCTCTTCAAGGGTGCGCTGGACCAAGTCAAGATCAACTGGAATACCACCAGCGCGGCCATGGAAGTGTCGATGGCTATTTTTTATTCGTGCGGCCTGGTGTTTGCCGTCTCGGGCGCGGTGATTTTGCTGGCCGACTTCTGGCGGCTGATCACCGGGCGAATGAGCGAAGATCAAGCGCAAGGAACAGCATGACCATTGCCATTTTTCTGGGTTCTCTGCTGGGCGCCATGGCGCTGGGCATTCCGATTGCTTTTTCACTGCTCCTGTGTGGCGCCGCCTTGATGTGGCACATGAGCATGTTCGACCCGCAGATCCTGGCGCAAAACGTCATCAATGGCGCGGACAGTTTTCCGCTGCTGGCGGTGCCGTTTTTCATGCTTGCCGGTGAGGTGATGAACGCCGGCGGTTTGTCGCGGCGCATTGTCAATTTCGCGCTCACGCTGGTGGGCCACATCAAGGGCGGGCTGGGCTATGTGGCCATTGTGGCGGCCGTGATGATGGCCGCGTTGTCGGGCTCTGCTGTGGCTGATGCAGCGGCCTTGACCGCCTTGCTGCTGCCCATGATGGTCGCGGCCGGCCATGACAAGGGCCGCTCGGCCGGCCTGCTGGCGTCGGCCAGCATCATTGCCCCCATTATCCCGCCCAGCATCGGTTTTGTGATTTTTGGCGTGGCTGCCAACGTCTCGATTTCCAAGCTCTTCATGGCCGGTATTGCGCCCGGCATCATGCTGGCCGGCGCTTTGTGGGCCACCTGGTGGTGGGTGGCGCGCAAAGAGCAGGTCGCCGTGCCGCCGCGCAAGACAGGGCGCGAAGTGTGGATCGCTTTCAAAGACGCCACCTTTGCGCTGGTGATGCCGGTGATCGTGGTGGTGGGCCTGAAGTTCGGCGTTTTCACGCCCACTGAAGCGGCTGTGGTGGCAGCGGTCTACGCCATTTTGATTTCGACGCTGGTGTACCGCGAGCTCAAGATCAGTGATTTGTACGGCTTGTTTTTAGCCGCCTCCAAAACCACCGCCGTGATCATGTTTCTGGTGGCCGCTGCCATGGTGTCGGCCTGGCTGATCACCGTGGCGCAGTTGCCGGCCGAAGTCATCAAGCTGCTGCAGCCGCTGCTGGACAGCCCGCGGCTCTTGATGTTTGCCATCATGCTGCTGGTGATTGTGGTGGGCACCGCCATGGACATGACGCCCACCATCCTGATCCTGACGCCAGTGCTGATGCCCCTGGTCAAAGCGGCCGGTATTGACCCGGTGTACTTCGGCGTGCTGTTCATCATCAACAATGCCATCGGCCTGATCACCCCGCCGGTGGGCACTGTGCTCAACACGGTGGCTGGCGTCGGCAAGGTCAGCATGGATGTGGTCACCCGCGGTGTGATGCCTTTCATGCTGGCGCAGTTCGCCGTGATGTTTTTGATGGTGCTGTTCCCGCAGCTGGTGATGGTGCCGGCACGCTGGTTTTACTGAGATCGGTTGATCACTTGCCGGGTGTGTTCTGTACGCCATGCCCTGCTTCTTTTTGTTCGCGTACTTTGAATAATTTCCAGGAGATAACATGAAACGTCTGATGATTAAAACGCTGGTGGCTGCTGCCGCTGTGGCCGCTTTCGGCTTGGCCTCTGCGCAGGACGTGCGCGAGCACTCCATCAAGTTCGCCACGCAAAACCCGAAGGGTCACCCGATCATGGTCGGCATGGAAAAGTTTGCTGAGATCGTCACCGCCAAGTCCGGCGGCAAGATCAAGGTCAACCTGTTCCCCGCTGGCGTGCTGGGCGGCGACGCACCCAATGTGTCGGCCCTGCAAGGCGGCACCATTGAAATGGTCTCGCTGAATTCTGGTATTTTGGCCAGCCAGGTCAAGGAATTCGCGCTGTACGACTTCCCCTTCCTGTTTGCCAACGCCACGGAAGCTGACGCCGTGGTGGACGGTCCCTTCGGCAAGAAGATGCACGACAAGCTGCAGGAAAAAGGCATTGTGGGCATTGCCTACTGGGAGCTCGGCTTTCGCAACATGACCAACTCCAAGCGTGCCATTAACAAGGTCGATGACTTGGCCGGCCTGAAGATTCGCGTCATCCCCAACCCGATCAACCTGGACTGGGTCAAGGCACTGGACGCCAACCCGACACCGATGGCTTTCGGCGAGGTCTATGGTGCGATGGAATCCAAAGCCATCGACGGGCAGGAAAACCCGCTCAACGTGATTCTGGCCAACAAGTTTGCTGAAGTGCAAAAACACCTCACGTTGACCAACCACGTGTACAACCCGCAGTCGGTCATTGTCAGCAAGAAGTTCTGGGACACCCTCAACGCTGCCGAGAAAAAAATCATCACCGACGCCGCCACCGAAGCCACCCAGACCCAACGCAAAGTGGCTCGTGACGCCGCCAACGGCAACCTGGCTGACCTGAAGAAAGCTGGCATGCAAGTTACCGAGCTGCCAGCCGCTGAAATGACCAAGCTGCGCGACAAGATGAAGCCGGTCATTGCCAAGTACTCGGCCAACGTGGGCGAAGCCACTGTTAATGAAATGATGGCTGAGCTGGCCAAGCTGCGCAAGTAAAGCGTACTGGGCCGGCCCTGTTCACGCGGGCCGGCCAGTACCCACACGCCTCACCTGTTCAACCGAGCCCTCCAAGGAACCCCATGAAAATCCTCATGCTGCACGGCATCAACCACAACATGTTTGGCAAGCGTGACCCTGCCCAGTACGGCACCATCACCCTCGATGAGATCAATGCCAATCTGGTGACACTTGGTCAGCAGCTGGGTGCGGAGATCGAGGCCTTTCAGACCAACCATGAAGGCGCTATGTGTGAGCGCATTCATCAGGGCTTTGTGGATGGCGTGGACGCGGTGCTGATCAACGCAGGCGCCTGGACGCATTACAGCTACGGCATTCGTGATGCCCTGGCCATCCTGACCTGCCCCATTGTTGAGCTACACATGTCGAACATCCATGCGCGCGAGCCGTTCCGCCATGTGTCGGTATTTGCCGAGATTGTGAAGGGCCAGATCTGCGGCTTTGGCGCCGACAGTTACCTGCTAGCCCTGCGCGCGGCGGTGGCAGCGGTGCAAACGTCCAAGGCATGATCAACGGCAATACTGAGCTGATCGCCCACATCGGCTTTCCCACCCACGCCTTCAAGGCGCCGATGATTTACAACCCCTGGTTTGAGAAGGCTGGGGTCAATGCGGTGGTGGTGCCGATGGGCTGCCGCACGCCCGACTACCCAGCGTTTTTGCGCGCCCTCTTCAAGCTCAGCAACATCCGTGGTGCCCTGATTACCATGCCGCACAAGGTGCCCACCACCACGCTGGTGGATGAGCTGTTGCCTAACGCCGCCATCGCCGGTGCCTGCAACGCGGTGCGCCTGGGCCCAGCCGGTCAGTTGCAAGGCGCCATGTTCGATGGAGAAGGCTTTGTGCGTGGCGTGCTGCGCAAGGGGCTGGTTTTGCAGGGCGCGTCGGCGCTGGTGGTGGGTAGTGGTGGCGTCGGCTCTGCTATCGCCGCCTCGCTGGCGGCTGCTGGCGTGGCCCGTTTGGCGCTGTTTGATGTGCAGGCCGCAGCGGCGCAAGGCTTGGCCGAGCGTCTGGTGCGCCACTACCCGGCATTGCAGGTGCTTGTAGGCAGCCCTGATCCGCACGGCTTTGACCTGGTGGTCAACGCGTCGCCGCTCGGCATGAATGACGGCGACGCCATGCCCATGGATGTGTTGCGCATTGCACCGGGCACCTTTGTCGGCGAAGTGGTCATGAAAATCGAGATGACCGCTTTTTTGCGGGCGGCCCAGGTACGTGGCTGCCCGGTGCAGGTGGGCTCTGACATGCTGTTTGAGCAAATCCCAGCCTACCTGGAATTTTTTGGCTTACCCAGCACCACCCCCGAAGCCCTGCGCTCGGTGGCCCAATTGAGCTACTGAGGAGATTCGCCATGACCGCAGCGCCCCTGAACCCATCGGTAATGGACCGTGAATCGGTGCCCGAGATGCCCAATCGGCTGGGCATTGATGGCATTGAATTCATTGAGTACGTCTGCAGCCGGCCGCAGGCGCTGGGACAGGTGCTGGAAAACATGGGCTTCCGGCCGGTGGCCCGCCACCGTTCGCGCGAAGTCACGCTTTATCGCCAGGGCGGCATGAACCTGATCCTCAATGCCCACCCAGATGATGCCCGGGTCAGTGCCACGGTGGGTGGCCAACCGGTCATCGCGGCGGTGGCGCTGCGCGTGCGCGATGCCGGTAAGGCCCATGCCCGGTGCATCGAACTTGGCGCCTGGGATGCGCCCAGCCATGCGCAGGCCATGGAACTGCACATACCCGCCATTCGCGGGCCTGGCGCCAGTCGTTTTTACTTTGTCGACCGCTGGCAAGATTTTTCGATCTACGACATTGACTTTGTGCCGATTCCCAGCGTGGACCCGGCGCCGCCCGCCCTGGCCGGCATGGGCTACTTTGGCCTGGTGCAGTACATCGGCGCTGGCCGCAGCGCCGACTGGATGGCTTATCTGGAGCAGATGTTTGACTTTATCGCCATTCCAGACCAGCAGCGCTTTGGCATTCTGCCCAAGGGGCATTTGATGCGCAGCCCCTGTGGCGGATTTTTGTGGCAACTGGTAGAGCCCGACCCGGGCATGGACGACGACAGTGCGCCCGAGGCACTGCAGCGCATTGGCCTGGGGGTGCCCGATGTGGCCGCGGCGGTGGCCCTGCTCAAAATACGTGGCGTCGAATTTGTCGAATCCAGCCAATTGCACCCCGAAGACCGTGGCGCCCTGACGCGCAGCGCGCTGGGCTCGGTGTCGTTCGAGCTGGTTCATCAGTCCCGCTGAAAGGCCAGCTATGGGCATGCTTGACGGTTTCGGGATGGACACCATCACCCTGGCTGGTCCCCTGGAGGCCAAACTGGCCGCCATGGCCGACGCCGGCTTTAGCCAGGTGATGCTGAGCGCGCGTGACATCGTTGGGCACCCAGGCGGTGTGCCAGCAGCGGTGGCGGCGGTGCGCACCAGCGGCCTGCGTCCCACAGGGTTTCAGGTGCTGCGGGACTTTGAAGGTCTGTCGGGCCACTTGCACGGCTACAAGGTGGACATCGCCAAGTCGATGCTGGAGATGTGCGCGGCCCTGGGCAGCGAGGTTTTGCTGGCCTGCTCGTCCACCTCCAGGCACGCCACGCAAGACCTGGACGCCATCGCCCGTGACCTGCGCAAACTGGCCATGCTGGCCGTGCCCCTGGGCATCAAGGTGGCCTATGAGGCCCTGTCCTGGGGCCGTACCGTGAATGAGTTCACGACATCCTGGGACCTGGTGTGCATGGCCGATTGCCCCAACCTCGGCCTGGGGCTGGATTCATTTCACGTGTTTGCCGCCAAGACACCCCTTGACGCCATCGACACGCTGGACCCGGCGCGTATTTTCTTGGTGCAACTGTCCGACTTTATGTGGCAAGAGACGCCGAGCTTTGAAGAGCGCATGGCCACCGCCCGCACCTTCCGCGTGTTTCCGGGGGAGGGCGTGCACAGCGACGCGTTGGCCGACCTGGTGCTGCGGCTAGACCGGCTGGGCTACCGGGGCGACTACAGCTACGAGGTCTTCAATGACGACTACCAGCAGCTGCCCTTGGATACCGTGGCACAGCGGGCCCGGCGCAGCACCCTGTGGTTGCGCGAGGATGTGTTGCACCGGGCCTTGCCGCTGCCCAAGTGGGTGCATGACCGGGCGCGGCGATAGGCCCCGAAATTTAACCAAGGTGGTTCAAGGAAGAGATTTTCCGCTAGTTATGGCTTGCAATATTTGGAGATAAGTGAATAATTGCTAGCCATGACTGACAATATTCGTTTGGCTGATGATCTTGGCCTTCAGTTGCGTGCCAAGCGTCTTTCACTAAGTTTGAGTAAAACTGAGCTGGCCGCCAGAGCGGGCAAGGTTCGTGAGGTCATATCACGCTTGGAAGACGGGCAAGACTCGACCGTATCGTCATTGCTGGCCGTGTTGGGGGCGATGGGCTTGGCGCTGCGCTTGGAGCCGGTCGGTCTGCCCACAGCTCAAGAAGTTGCACGCCGGTTTCAGGAAGACGACGAGGACGAAGGCGATGCTGCCTGAAAAAATTCGGTCGCTACTGGTTTCAATTGGCGATGCAGACAATGCCGGCCAGTTACTGAAATCATCGACTTACGAATTTCGTTACCTGTTGCCAGACATTGGCCAGCCGTCGATGGCGCTGTTGATGTCGCCACAAGAGCGCCTCACGTGGCAGGACGGCGATTTGTTTCCACCCATGGACCAGAACTTGCCAGAGGGCGACTTGTTCATGAAGATTCGAGAGATGTTTCCCAAGCAGCCTATGACCCCCATGCACCTTTTGGCGCTGATCGGTCGCAATGGGATTGGCCGCCTTGGTTATCGGCTGGCGGGACAACCCGAACCAGCAGCGCCGCGAACCATCAGCAAAGCGGAGCTCGTCAAAACCAATTACACCCCACAGGTTTTTAATGATCTGGTCACGGCCTATTTGAGCACTGGCGCTGGGATTGCAGGTGTACAACCAAAAATTATGGTTCCAGATCGACCGTCAATTCCGATCCCATCGCTTATCGTCAAAGCGGCAAGTGCTGCATATCCAGGTCTTGCCGCCAACGAGCACTTGTGCTTGAGTGCTGCCCGCAGAGCAGGCATCCGCGTTCCAGACTTCACCCTTTCTGATGACGGCCAGATGCTGATCTTGGACCGATTTGACATGGTAGTGACGGCCAACGGGGCCCTTGAACGGCTGGGCTTTGAGGATATTGCGGCCCTTGCGGGTCTGCGCGTTCGCGACGTCTTGTCGGACCGAAAGTACCACGGCAGCTATCAACGCATTGCCGAATTGCTGCGCCAGTTGCAACTGCACAGTGACAACCTGCACAGGTTTTTTGAACAAGTGGCCTTTTCGGTCATGGTCCGCAATGGCGATGCGCATCTCAAAAACTTTGGCGTTCTCTATCGCAGTGCCGCAGAAGTGTGGCTGGCTCCGATGTTTGACGTGGTAACCACGTCCATCTACAAGTACACCCAATACCAAGGCGGTCCAGAGCTTGAGGACCGCACGCTTGCTTTAAAACTATTCGCAGGGAAACACCAAAGTAAGGCCTATCCGACCCCCAATGAGCTGTGTGACTTTGGCCGTCGCGTCTGCGGTGTGAGCCAGCCCAAACAGGTGCTGGACAACATTGCTCAAGCCATGCGTGATACGCTCGTTGATGCCCAAGGCGACCCCCGAATACCATCCCCATTGCTGACAAAAATGCAAGCTGCTTGGCAACCCGGCTTGCATTAAGCCAACCCGATTAACTCAGCACAGAACATCCCGCCATGCAACAACGACAGATCGGCCCCTTTAATGTCAGCGCCATTGGTTTGGGCTGCATGAACCTGAGCCATGCCTATGGCCAACCCATTTCGGCGGAGCAGGGCGAACGCCTGTTGCTGGCCGCGCTGGATGCCGGCGCCACGCTGTTTGACACGGCCGCCCTGTATAGTTTTGGCAGTAACGAGACGCTTGTTGGCCGGGTGCTCAAGCCCCACCGGCAGCAGATTACCCTGGCCAGCAAGGGTGGCATGGCGGGCGTGCAGTTTGCCGACGGCGTTAAGCGTGTCATTGATGGCCGGCCAGAGGCGCTGCGGCGCAACTGCGAAGACAGCCTGCGCCGCTTGCAGACTGACGTGATTGACCTTTATTACCTGCACCGCTGGCACAAAGAGGTGCCGATTGAAGACAGTGTGGGTGCCTTGGCTGAACTGGTACAGGCTGGCAAGGTGCGTTCCATTGGCTTGTCTGAAGTGTCGGCAGCAACCTTGCGCCGGGCGCATGCGGTGCACCCTATTGCCGCCGTGCAGACCGAGTATTCACTTTGGACGCGCAACCCCGAGATTGCAGTGTTGGACGCCTGCCGTGAACTGGGCGCAGCCTTTGTGGCTTTCAGCCCGGTGGCGCGCGGCTTTTTGTGCGGCGCGCCGCTGGACCTGGCCGCCCTGGACGCCAAAGACATCCGCCTCAGCATGCCGCGCTTTGAGTCAGCCAACTATGCGGCTAACCTAAGCCTGCTGCCGGCCTATGTGGCCCTAGCGCGCGAGGCCGGTTGCAGCCCAGCCCAACTGGCGCTGGCTTGGCTGCTGCACCAAGCGCCACACATCGTGCCAATTCCTGGCACCACCAGCTTAGACCACCTGGCCGACGACCTGGGCGCGAGCCACGTTACCCTGGCACCCGACGTGTTGACCCGGCTGGATGGCTTGATCAACCAGCAAACCGTGCACGGTGCCCGCTATGGGGCACAGGCAAGCGGCGAGGTGGATACCGAGTCGTTTTGAGTCGATTAACCGTCGTAATCAGGATGCCTGCCCAATACAAAGGGTAAACCCTTGTGGTGAATCAAATTTGTTTTGACATTGCGATTTGATTTATCGCAATTTGGATAGCGCAAGCGCAGTATTGACGGGCACTACTTTTTGAAACATGATAATTTCTCTGGTTGACTAACTGATGCTGCGCCTTCTCCTCGAGGGCGGGCGCTTCTATGATGGCAGGTACCCTGTCATTTGAAACAGGAACCCAAGGGTAATGGCAAATTTTTCTTTCGGCTGACCAGATCGCGAAATTTCTCAACCTTTTTTTAAAAAAGTGGGTGATCAAGCACTATTTTTTGGTGCTGGTTGAGCGTCAGACTCGATTTTTTCCGCCACTGAAGGACGTTCCCATGCTTTCTCGCTCTGTGAAGCTCGTCGGCGCGAGCAATTTTCGTGATCTGGGCGGCTATGCGGGCCATCAAGGGCAGTTGGTGAAGTGGCGACGACTTTTTCGCTCTGATCACTTGGCTGCTTTATCGCCCCAGGATGTGCTCACCCTCGAAAACCTGGGCGTGAGCCGGGTGATGGATTTTTGCGGCCGGGTGGAGCGCGAGACCCTGGCCTGCGCCTTGCAGTCGGCAACAGTGCATTCATTGGCCATCGAACCTACCGTAGTTCAGGGCATGAAAGATCTGATGGATGTGGGTCAGCCCGTGACCCCCGCGCTAACGCAGGATTTGATGCGACGAACCTATCGGGATTTCGTGCTCGGCAACTCCGCGCGGTTTGCTGATTTATTTGGGCATCTACTTGTACAAGATGCCGACACTGACGCAGGCTGCGCTACCGCAAGAGGTGATGAGTATTCTCTGGCGAGTACAAGAAGGATTTCTGGAAGCCGCGTTTGAAGTGGTCGACGCTGAGTTTGGTGGCCTGCAGCCCTACCTGCAGGATCACCTCGGCCTCAACCCGTCAAGACTGCAGCGTCTGCGCGAGCTCTACCTTCAAAAATAATAGCAAACTATTCAAGCCCAGCAAGGGCTGGGCTTGAATTTGACTCATAAGTTATCGGTAAAACTGCGCAACTTATCTGAGCGGCTGGGGTGCTTGAGCTTACGCAGCGCCTTGGCCTCAATCTGCCGAATCCGCTCACGCGTCACATCGAATTGCTTGCCCACCTCCTCGAGGGTGTGGTCGCTGGTCATCTCGATGCCGAATCGCATGCGCAGCACTTTGGCTTCGCGTGGGGTCAGGCTGTCTAGGATATCTTTCACCACATCCCGCAGGCCAGCCTGCATGGCGGCTTCCATGGGCGCCGTGTTGGCGCTGTCCTCGATGAAATCACCGAGGTGCGAGTCGTCGTCGTCACCAATCGGTGTTTCCATCGAAATTGGCTCTTTGGCGATCTTCATGATCTTGCGGATCTTGTCCTCAGGAATCTCCATCTTGGCCGCAAGAACACTGGCATCTGGCTCGAAGCCAAACTCTTGCAAGTGTTGCCGGCTGATCCGGTTCATTTTGTTGATGGTCTCGATCATGTGCACCGGAATCCGAATGGTGCGGGCCTGGTCGGCGATAGATCGCGTAATCGCCTGGCGGATCCACCAGGTGGCGTAGGTCGAGAACTTGTAGCCGCGCCGGTATTCGAACTTGTCTACAGCCTTCATCAGGCCGATGTTGCCTTCTTGGATCAGATCCAAAAACTGCAGGCCGCGGTTGGTGTATTTCTTAGCGATCGAAATAACCAGGCGCAGGTTGGCCTCGATCATTTCTTTTTTGGCAGCGCGTGAAGAGGCTTCGCCTTCGTTCATGCGCTTGTTGATATCTTTAAGCTGGTCCAGGGGCACCACCACCCGTGACTGCAGGTCGGTCAGCTTTTGCTGCAAGTCTTGCACTGGCGGAATGTTGCGCGCCATGATCGCACTCCAAGGCTTGCCTGCAACAGCTTGTTTTTCAATCCATTTCAGATTGAGCAACTGGCTGGGCACCTTGTTGTGGTGCTTGTCGCGGCCACTAAATTCGGCAATGAAGTGCTCTTGGGGGTAGCCGCACTTGTCAACGATGATGCGGCGCAGCTCTCGCTCTTTCTTGCGAATGTCATCAACCTGGGCCCGCACCATGTCACACAATTTTTCGATGGTTTTTGCAGTAAAGCGGATCGACATCAACTCGTCTGACAGGGCGCGTTGTGTCTTGACATAGGTTGGCGTGCCGTACCCTTCCTTGTCATAGACCTTGTGAACCTTTTCAAACAGATCACGCAGAGTGTCGAAGCGGCTCAGGGCTTCGCGCTTGAGTTCTTCCAGCTTTTTGGTCAGCGCTTTGGATCCGCCCTTGCCGTCATCGTCGTCTGCCGCGTCAAACTCATCGAAGTCTTCCTCGGCCACGTAATCGTCGGCTTCATTTGGGTTGGAGAAGCCATCGACCACGGTGGTGATGACCACCTTGTTCTCGCGGATGTCTTCGCTTAAACGCAGAATTTCGGCAATGGTGGCGGGCGAGGCTGAAATTGCCTCCATCATGGCCATCAAGCCACCCTCAATGCGCTTGGCGATCTCGATCTCGCCTTCGCGCGTCAGCAACTCAACCGTGCCCATCTCACGCATGTACATGCGCACCGGGTCGGTGGTACGACCAAACTCGCTGTCGACAGTGGACAGCGCTGCTTCTGCCTCTTCTTCCGCTTCTTCCACCGTGGCGGCAGTCGAGACGTTGTTGTTGAGCAGCAGTGTTTCTGCATCCGGGGTCTGCTCATAGACAGCGACGCCCATGTCGTTCAACATGGTGATCACGACTTCCATGGTTTCGGCATCCACCAACTTGTCGGGCAGGTGGTCGGAAATCTCGCCATGGGTCAGGTAGCCACGGGTTTTGCCCATGGTGATCAGGGCTTTAAGGCGCAGGCGGCGCTTGGCCATGTCTTCTTCGGACAAAACGGCCTCGTCCAGGCCAAATTCTTTCATCAAGGCGCGTTCTTTCGCCTTGCTGATTTTCATGCGAAGCGGTTTGACCTTTTCACCGGCTGCGACTGGCTCCCCGACCAGGTCGGCCTCTATGTCGGTCATATCGACATCTTCGACCGGATCAGCCACGGGCGCAGCAGTTGCTTTTTTGCCCCGCTTCAGGGCGTCTGGTGAAGCCGTGTCGAGTTCAGCAGTACCGGGTTTCGGCGGACGCCCTGCCTTTTTCTTCGTCAGGCTGTCTGCATCGTTCGGTAGAGCCGCGGCGGGCTTCGATTTGGTGGCAGGCACTTTAGGCGTCGTTTTGGCACCTATGGTTGGCTTGTCTTTCCCGGCGGCCACCACTACCGCTACTGCTGCTGCCTTGCTGCTTGCCTTGCCGGTGGCTACAGGCGGAACCAACTTGCCAGGCGGCTTTGTAGCCGGCGGATTAACGGTTTTTGAATTAGGAACGACGGAATCGGCAGACTTTTTAGTAGGCATCTAAAAACCTCGGGACATCAAAAACATGAGCAAGAGACGTTGCCGTAATCATTGGCGGAGGCCGCTGCAGCAACAAGATGACTCAGCGCAAGTGGGTTGGGCGAACATTTGGTATGCAGTCCTTGCGGTTGGGTGGCCGGTCGTGATCTGAGTCATCGCTGGGCCTGATCCGGAGGTGCTGCTGTCGCGCTTGCAGGAGAGAAATCGGATTATACCTTTTTTCAGTGGGAGTCGCGTACTCGGCCTAGATTAATCAAGGCATTTGAGCCGTCGTATCGGCTCGTTCGCTGGCCAATTCCAATTGCCGCCGGCGAGCTTGAATTTCGCGGTAACGAACCAGGGCATTCGGGTCAAGCCTTGCTGCCTCTATGGCCTCGGTTTCCTGCGCTTTCAGACGCTCCACCAGCATTCTGTCGAGCAGTTGTCTGAGCTCGTGGCTGGATTCCTGCGCCAGTTGCTGCGCATCCAGTTCGTGGTTACCCATCAGGCGTATCCCGAGTTCTTCCAGATCATGTCCGCGTAAGCCTTCGCGCAAGGCGACCCACGGTTGGTTGCCACGCTCTTGGAGTTGACCTTCCAGCCAAACAAACAAGGCGCCATGCGGCGCCGGGAGTTCACACAGCATGGCTTGCTCCTCTGCCGTCAACGCGGCGAGTCCAGCCATATTGCCCATCAGCAGGCGCACTGCATGATCGGCGCGGCTCGCTGGTAGTGCCCGACCCCCCCAACGCGGCGGCTGAGGCGACTTTATAGATGAAAAAGGCTTGTAACCCTTGAATTCATTGGTGTTATTGCTATCAATTGAATAGCTCTTTGCTTTTCCGGATTTGCCTGAGGCTGTCTTGGGTGTCCACAACTCGGTCAGCTCCCGTGCGGCCAGTTGTACTAAATCGGCTATTTCACCGAGCAGTTGCCGCTTCAGTGCGCCATCTGGAAGTTGCATCCAGAGGGGTTTGGCTCGGCCAGCAAGTTGCGCCCGGCCCTCGGCTGTATTCAGGTCGCAGCCATCGCGGGCTGAGTCGATCAAAAATCGGCTCAGTGGAACGGCATCGCTGATGTGGCGGGCAAATGCTTCCCGGCCGAACGCGCGGATGAAACTGTCTGGGTCATGCTCGGCTGGTAGGAACAAAAATTTGACGGTGCGCTCGTCGTTGGCAAAGGGCAGTGCCGCGTCCAGCGCCTTTCGCGCAGCACGCCGTCCGGCACCATCACCGTCGAAGCTGAAGACCACTGAGTCTGTGAAACGAAATAGTTTCTGTACATGTTCGGCCGTGCAGGCGGTGCCCAGGGTGGCTACTGCATGTGGAAACCCCAATTGCGCCAGAGCCACCACATCCATGTAGCCTTCGGTCACCAGGGCATAACCTGCTTCGCGCAGTGCCGGACGTGCCTCAAACAAACCATACAGTTCGCGGCCCTTGCTGAACACCGGCGTTTCGGGGGAATTGAGGTATTTGGGCTTTTCGTCGCCAAGCACGCGCCCGCCAAAACCAATGCATTCACCCTTGACGTTACGGATCGGAAACATGATTCGGTCGCGAAAGCGGTCGTAACGCTTCTCGTCCTCTCCTTCCTCAGCCTGCAAAATGACCAGGCCGCTCTCCACCAGCAGCGGTTCATCGTAATTGGGAAAAACGCCGGCCAGGGAGCGCCAACCCTGGGGCGCATAGCCCAAGCCAAACTCTTTGGCAACGGCGCCAGACAGGCCGCGTCCTTTAAGGTAGTCCACCGCCTTGGGCGATTCCTTGAGGTTTTTCCGGTACGCTTCGCCCGCCTTCTCCAGCACATCGGTCAGGGTGTTCTGCTTTTGCCTTTGCTCCTGGGCCCGCGCCCTGTCTTGCGGGCTGGCTTCGTCTTCTGGCACCTGCATCCCGTACTGCTGGGCCAGGTCCTGAACGGCCTCAACAAAATTCATGCCGGCATGGTCCATCAAAAAGCCGATTGCGTTGCCATTCTTGCCGCAGCCAAAGCAATGGTAAAACTGCTTGCTGGGGCTGACCGAGAAGGAGGGCGATTTCTCCCCATGAAATGGGCAAAGCCCCATGAAATTGGCCCCGCCTTTCTTCAACTGCACGTAACGGCCGACGATGTCGACCACGTCAGCGCGTGCCAGCAGCTCTTGAATAAAGGTTTGGGGAATGGCCACGGTGAAAGCGGTGTATGAGGTGCCTTAGTCGCCCATCACAATGCCTTCGCGCCGCGGGTCGGCGCCACCCAGCCACACCGGCTTGGCCTGGCTCTGGCCCCGCGCAATGGCCTGCAGACCGCTGGTCATGTTCGCCTCACGCACTTCATGCCCTCGCGCCCTTAGCGCATCGATGGTTGTGGTGGGGAAGCGCTTCTCCTCCAGCACCGTCGGCCCATTCAGGGATGCAAAATTGGGCAGATTGATCGCCGTCTGCGGTGTCAGTCCCCAGTTCAGCACGCCGTAAAGCGTTTTTGCGACGAAGTGGATGATGAGGGCGCCACCGGGGCTCCCGCCGCTCATTAGCACTGCACCAGTGCCCCTGTCAAACACAAGGGTCGGCGCCATCGATGAGCGTGGACGCTTACCCGGCTCGACCCGATTCGCCACCGGAAGGCCGGCGCCGTCACGCGGTGAAAAACTGAAGTCGGTGAGTTCGTTATTCAGCAAAAAGCCACCCGCTAAGCCGGGCTGCACATTGACCATCTGGCGTGCGCCAAAAGCATCTTCGATGGTGGTGGTCATGGCCACGGCCCGCCCATTACCGTCGATGATGGATATATGGGAGGTGCCGTACTCAACTTGCTCAGGCATAGGTGCAAAGGCCGTCGGCGCCCCCTTGGGGGTTCCAGGTTTGGCGGTTTTCATACTTGGCGCGCCAGGGTTTTGGCCGATTAGCCGGGCGCGCTCGGCCAGGTAGTCTGGATTCAGCAGGCTCAACCAGTTGCCAGCGGGCGGCGCCACAAAATCAGGGTCTCCGAGATACTGGGCTCGATCGGCAAATGCCAAACGAGCTGCTTCGGTGTAAAGGTGTAGCCATTGAGTGCCCGGAAGTCCCGCTTCTAAAGGCAGCTGCGCCGCGTTAGTTTGGTTCAAGGTACCTAAGATCTGTCCAATGGCAATGGCGCCAGAGCTGGGGGGCGGAAAGCCGCAGATGCGGTAGTCGCGTGTATTCGCGCGGTAGTCATGGCACAGGGCCGCGCGCTTGATAGCTTTGTAGTTGGACAGGTCAGCCATGCTCAGCTGACCAGGGTTGCTTTGGTGCAGTCTCACCTTGTTGACGATGGCCTGCGCAATCTCCCCCTCATGCAGGGCTTTGGATCCCCCGGCTGCAATTTTTCTGAGTACTGCTGCAAGGGCTGGGTTACGCAGAACATACCCCACGTCATGGGGCGTGCCGTCCGGCCTGTAAAAATAGGCCGCTGCCACCGGGTCTTTTTTAAGATGAACCTCGGTTTTCAAAAGAGCGTTCAGCCTGGCGCTAACCTTGAAGCCTCCTTCGGCCAGCACAATGGCTGGCTCTAGCAAAGTTGCCCATGGCAGCGTGCCATATTGCCGATGCACCATCTCCAGCATTCGCACAGTGCCCGGTGTTCCGACCGACCGGCCTCCGACGACTGCGTCATAAAAAGGCAGGGGTTTGCCGTCAGCGCCGAGGAATAGACGCTCATCAGCGGTAGACGGCGCGGTTTCTCGCCCATCAAAAGCCTCGACCTCCACGCCATTGAAATGCATCATGAACGCCCCGCCACCGATACCGCTGCTTTGCGGCTCCACCAGGGTCAGCACCATTTGTACCGCAATGGCGGCGTCTACCGCACTGCCTCCGGCGCGAAGTGCCTGGTAACCCGCATCAGTCGCTAGTGGGTTGGCTGCAGCCACGGCAAACCGCTGAGTAGACCAGCCTGGCTTCTCGGCGTATCCAGATGATCCCTCGGGCTGGTCAGGAACTTGATATCGAAAGGTCGGGGCGGTGGTGCAGCCTATCAGGATGGCGACCAAGCCAATCAACAGCAATTTTGTTCTCATGGAATCTCCGTTAAATGGGAGTCCATGTTAGCCGCTACAACGCTGGCTGCCAACACGGGCTGGCCAGCAGCATAGTCTGGTTCAGCTAGGTGGATTAGCGCGGCGCGAGGCGGATTGCGCCGTCCAGACGGATCACTTCGCCGTTCAACATGTCATTCTCAAAAATATGTATTGCCAGTTTGGCGTAGTCATCTGGAGTGCCTAATCTGGAAGGGAAGGGTACGCTGGCGGCCAGAGAGTCCTGCACCTCCTTGGGCATACCAAACATCATGGGCGTACCAAAAATGCCAGGAGCGATCGTCATGTTACGGATGCCATTTCGGGCGAGATCACGCGCGATTGGCAGCGTCATACCGACGATGCCTCCCTTGGACGCACTGTAGGCTGCTTGACCAATCTGGCCGTCGTAGGCGGCGACCGAGGCGGTCGAGATCATGACGCCGCGTTCCCCGGTGGATTCCGGTTCGTTCTTGCACATGGCGTCGGCCGCTAAACGAATCATGTTGAAGCTGCCGACCAGATTCACCGTGATGCACTTTGTAAAGACACCAAGGTTGTGGGCGCCGTGCTTGCCGACCGTTTTCTCAGCGGGCGCGATGCCAGCACAGTTAACTAAGCCCATCAATTTTCCCAAGCTGAGGGCCTTTGCGACGACGGTTTGGCCGTCTGCTTCGTTGCTGACATCACACCTGACGAATGCGCCGCCGATTTCGCGCGCGACGGCCTCACCTTTGTCGACTTGCATGTCAGCGATCACCACCAACCCGCTGTGAGCCGCTAGCAGGCGCGCCGTGCCCTCGCCCAGTCCTGAGGCTCCCCCCGTGACAATGAATACCTTACCCGCGATGTCCATGGTGTTCTCCGTGATTTGTGTTGACGTGTACGTCAATTATGGCGCATCGACTATGGGCGTGATCTCGGGCACGTTTCGACCCGAGCCCAACAAATAGAGATCGGAAAAAACAAACACCCTAGGTTTTGCTGCTATAGTCATGGACTTGGGGCAATCCTTAGGCGCGTAGCTCAGCTGGTTAGAGCACCACCTTGACATGGTGGGGGTCGTTGGTTCGAGTCCAATCGCGCCTACCAATTTTCTCTCTCTCATTCCGACGTTTCTCAGGGTAAACCTTGGGGGACGTAGATTGGGTCCATCCCTAGAATACGTCTCTTCGCGCCAAGGTGCAACTGGCCTTGGATACAGTTGTAGGAGCACCCATGCATTCAAAAAAAACCGTCGAGCCCGAGAGCGCTCCACGGGTCATTAAAAAGTACCCTAACCGACGTCTCTACGACACAAACACCTCGAGCTACATCACCTTGACGGAGGTGAAGCAATTGGTGATGGACAGCGAGAGCTTTGTCGTTCGGGATGCCAAAACTGGTGAAGATCTGACCCGGAGTATTTTGTTGCAGATCATTTTGGAGGAAGAGGCTAGCGGCTCGCCTATGTTTACCGCCCCGGTCCTGGCCAGCGTGATCCGCTTCTATGGGCACTCCATGCAGGGACTGATGGGTGGCTACCTTGAAAATAATATTCAGACGTTGATGGACCTTCAGGTTCGTTTTGCTGAGCAATCCAAAGGCTTGACCCCTGAAACGTGGACGCAACTCCTGGCCATTCAGGCGCCCGCACTTCAAGGCATGTTGGGTGGAAGTCTGGAACAGTCGCGACAGATTTTTGAAAAAATGCAGGAGCAAATGCAAAAACAAACTGGGCAAATGCTCGATGCGTTTGGCATCAAGCGCTGATCTGCTTAAAGCACAGGAACATTAAAAGTGAGTGAATTGGTCGTCAACAGCAAAAGTTCCACAGCGCCTAAAGTCGGGTTTGTCAGCCTTGGTTGCGCCAAGGCTTTGACAGATTCTGAACTGATTTTGACGCAGCTCAATGCCGAGGGCTACCAGACTTCCAAGACCTTTCATGACGCCGATTTGGTCATCGTCAACACCTGCGGATTTATTGATGACGCTGTCAAGGAAAGCCTGGACACCATTGGCGAAGCACTGGCTGAAAACGGCAAGGTGATCGTGACGGGATGCCTTGGTGCCAAAGGGGGTGATGGCAGTGGGAACTTGGTACGGCAGATGCACCCGAGCGTACTTGCCGTCACAGGTCCACAGGCGACCCAGCAAGTGATGGATGCTGTTCATGCGGCTTTGCCCAAGCCACACGATCCGTTTCAGGATTTGGTGCCCAATGTGTTTGGCGTAGCGGGCATCAAATTAACGCCCAGGCATTACGCCTACATCAAGATCAGCGAAGGCTGTAACCACCGATGCACGTTTTGCATCATTCCGTCGATGCGCGGCGACTTGGTCTCCCGCCCTATTGGAGACGTGCTTCGAGAGGCGCAAGCCTTGCTGGAGGGTGGCGTCAAGGAGTTGTTAGTCATAAGTCAGGACACGTCAGCTTATGGGGTTGACGTGCAGTACCGTACAGGTTTCTGGAACGGCAAGCCCGTCAAAACACGGCTGTTGGAACTCGCGCAAGCCCTTGGCGATATGGCGCAACCTTACGGTGCCTGGGTTCGGCTGCACTATGTCTACCCCTACCCCAGTGTTGACGCGGTCCTTCCCCTGATGGCCTCAGGCAAGGTGCTGCCCTATTTGGACGTGCCCTTTCAACACAGCCATCCCGACGTACTTAAGCGCATGAAACGCCCGGCCAGCGGCGAAAAGAATTTGGAGCGGATTCAGCGTTGGCGTGAGGCGTGTCCAGAAATCATTGTGCGCAGCACGTTCATTGCTGGATTTCCTGGAGAGACCGAAGAAGAGTTTTCACATTTGTTGGATTTCGTTCGCGAAGCACAAATCGACCGGGCGGGTTGCTTTGCCTACAGCCCGGTTGCAGGGGCGGTAGCCAACGATATCGGAGGCATGTTGCCTGCTGAGGTGCGTGAGGAGCGGCGTGCGCGATTCATGGCAGTTGCCGAGGCTGTATCAGTTGCCAAACTCAAGCGACGCATTGGCGCCACAATGCAGGTCTTGGTCGACTCAGCGCCTTCCATGGGCAAAAAAGGTGGTACGGGCCGATCCTACGCCGATGCGCCAGAAATCGATGGTGTGGTCAGGTTGCTACCGCCAGAAAAAATCAGCAAGACGCTCAAAACGGGGGAGTTCACTCGTGCCAAGATCGTTGCAACGCAGGGACACGACCTTGTTGCGCTACCGGTTTGACGCAGTGCAAATTTGGGGGAGTGCTTGCAAAAAAAAAGCCACTGCGTCTACAGTGGCTTTTCTCCAAAACTTACATCTTTCGCATTCAAAAGTGCGTTCGATTTCATTTACATTGGTGCCCAGGAAGGGACTCGAACCCCCACGAAGTTACTCGCTAGTACCTGAAACTAGTGCGTCTACCAATTCCGCCACCTGGGCATTTCAGGAAAGAGAGTCATTGTATCAAAATTATGAGCCAGACCAGCGGCTTGCTGGATGAAGTTGAAGGCACTGTTCAAGGTCATCGTGATGGCCACGGCTTCATTGCCCGTGACGACGGGGAGCCCGATATCTATTTGCCGCCGAATGAAATGCGCGCGGTGTTTCACAAGGACCGAGTCAAAGCCCGAGTCGTGCGCAGTGATCGAAAGGGCCGACCAGAAGGCCGTGTGTTGGAGATCGTCGAGAGGCCGAGTCAATCGATTATTGGGCGACTGCTGCAAGAGAGCGGGATATGGATTGTCGCGCCTGAGGACAAGCGCTATGGCCAGGATGTCATGATCCCGAAGGCCGCCACCGGGGCGGCTAAGCCTGGTCAGGTTGTTGTTGTCGAACTGACTGAGCCCCCTTCGCTGCACGGGCAGCCCGTAGGCCGTGTCAAGGAGATCTTGGGAGAGGTTGATGACCCTGGCATGGAAATTGAAATTGCGGTTCGCAAGTACAGCGTGCCCCATGAGTTTTCGCAGGCATGTATAGCCTTGGCGCGTGGCTTGCCGGACAAGGTTCGGCCACAGGATAAGCAGCACAGAGTGGACTTGACTGACGTGCCGCTGGTCACCATTGATGGCGAAGATGCGCGCGATTTCGATGATGCTGTTTACTGCGAGCCGGCATCAATTGGCAAGGGCAAATCTGCGAGGCAGGGTTGGCGATTGCTGGTCGCGATTGCTGATGTCAGCCACTATGTCGAAAACGGGTCAGCGATCGACATCGATGCGTATGACCGAGCCACTAGCGTGTATTTTCCCCGTCGCGTCATCCCCATGTTGCCTGAGAAGTTGTCCAACGGACTTTGTTCACTGAATCCAGAGGTCGAGCGCCTGTGCATGGTGTGTGACATGCTGGTGACCCAGGATGGAGAGGTTAGCGCTTACCAGTTCTACCCAGCCGTTATGTGGAGTCATGCGCGGTTTACTTACACAGAAGTCGCTGCATTGCTGTCCAACACGCACGGCCCGGAAGCTATCCGGCGCAAGGATCGGGTGACAGATCTGCTGAATTTGTACGACGTGTATCGAGCCTTGTCCAAAGCGCGCATCAAGCGTGGCGCGGTTGACTTTGAAACCGTGGAGACTCAGATCGTTTGCGATGAGGGTGGTCGAATTGAGAAAATCGTCCCGAGGACCCGCAACGATGCCCACAAACTGATTGAAGAAGCCATGCTGGCAGCCAATGTGTGCAGCGCAGACTTCATTTCGCAGGGCCGGCAACCTGGGCTTTATCGGGTTCATGAGGGGCCGACCCCTGAGAAACAGGAACTGCTTCGCAACTACCTGAAGGCAATCGGCATCGGCTTGACGATCAGCGATGACCCATCACCTGCCGAGTTCCAGGCGATTGCCGCAGCGACCAAAGACCGGCCGGATTCGCAGCAAATTCACTCCATGCTGTTGCGGTCCATGCAGCAAGCGATTTATACCCCGATCAACAGTGGCCATTTTGGCCTGGCATTTGACGCTTACAGCCATTTCACCAGCCCGATCCGACGTTACCCGGACTTGCTGGTGCATCGAGTGATCAAGGCAATCCTGGCGAAAAGCCGATATCAATTGCCCGTTTTGCCAATACCTGGCGAAGCACATGCCAAGCTAGCGAGGCGTTTGGAAAAAAGTATCACGCTACGAGCCGCTGACCCAGGGCAAAAACCCAAAAAAATCAGTCCCGAAAATCAAGCGTGGCAGGCCGCCGGGATGCACTGCAGCGCCAATGAACGGCGGGCTGACGAGGCAAGCCGTGACGTTGAGGCCTGGCTTAAGTGCAAATACATGCGCGAACATTTAGGGGAAGAGTATGCCGGAGTTGTCAGTGCTGTCACTGGTTTTGGTATTTTTGTGACGCTGGATGCGATGTATGTGGAGGGTTTGGTTCACATTACGGAGCTTGGTGGCGAGTACTACCGTTTTGATGAGGCTCGCCAGGAACTACGCGGTGAGCGAACCGGCATGCGCTATGCGATTGGCTCAAGAGTTCGCGTGCAGGTGAGCCGGGTGGACCTTGATGGGCGCCGAATTGATTTCCGTCTGGTTCATGAAGGTGATGGCCTGAACGCCAAGCCAGTCAAGGACAAGCTGGCATCCCGTGACGGTAATTTGGTGGGTGCCTCTGACAACGCTAACCTCGACAAACCGGCACGGCGACGTGGAAGTCGAGTTGCAGACCCATTGCCTCAAAGTGCCAAGTCAAGGGTAGCGGCCACGAAATCTTCAGGCAAGGGCGTCTCATGTCCGAAGACCTCACGGAAGCTTAAGCGTTGAGGCTCAGATCAGGACCGCCCTGCTGAGGGCTACGGCGGTCAGCGTTGGTGTGCGCTGGCTATGCATTGACCATCTGATCATGTCGGGAACCGCTTGGCTAGCTGCATCATAAGTGTCTGCGCCAGACGCCGGGCCGGTGCCAATCTTGCCGGGCAGAACTTCACTTGTGCCAGACGATGCAGGCTGCCAGTCGCCCCCAATAGTTGACGGCAGCCTTGGCAAATACTCACCATGGCGTCGATGCAAAATCTGCGTCAACAAGCGCAAAGGTTCGGTTCTTTTTCCAATGCGCCTAACAGGTATGTTGTCTTTCGAGCCAAGCCTTGCCGCGATCCTGATCAGGGTCGGAGTTGGTTTTGTGTGTCATTCGGGCTGCTATACTCGATCGGCTGAGTTAGGGGTCAATTGACTCACGGCTCACAAATAAGCAAACCAGCTTAAACAAGGTGTTTCGTCACAACAGTGGACTGCGAAGTCTGCAGTGCGCATGAAATAACAAGCTGGATTTTAGACCAAACCTTTGGAGTCAGACATGTCAGTAACTATGCGTGAAATGCTTGAAGCGGGCGTCCACTTTGGACACCAGACTCGCTTTTGGAACCCCAAAATGGCGCCGTTCATTTTTGGTCATCGCAACAAAATTCACATCATCAACCTTGAAAAATCCTTGCCGATGTTTCAAGAGGCGGCAAAATTTGTGCGGCAAATTTCTGCCAAGCGCGGAACAGTGTTGATGGTCGGCACGAAGCGCCAGGCGCGCGAGACTGTCGCTATGGAGGCGCAGCGAGCTGGCGTGCCTTTCGTGGATCAGCGTTGGCTCGGTGGCATGCTGACGAACTTCAAGACCGTCAAGACGTCGATCAAGCGGCTCAAAGATATGAAAATCCAGCAAGAGGCTGGGTTGGACAGCATGAGCAAAAAAGAACAGCTGATGTTTGCCCGGGAACTGGACAAGTTGGAGAAGGACATTGGCGGCATTCAAGATATGGCCGTCTTGCCTGACGCTATCTTCGTCATCGATGTTGGTTACCACAAAATCGCCATAGCAGAGGCCAAAAAACTGGGTATTCCTTTGATCGCGGTGGTGGATTCAAACCACTCGCCAGAAGGCATAGATTACGTGATCCCCGGCAATGACGATTCCTCCAAGGCCGTCACGCTGTATGCGCGTGGCATCGCGGACGCCATCATCGAGGGCCGTTCCAATGTTGTGGATGACCTCGTCAAGGCTGTTGTGGCCGAGAGCGCAGATGAATTTGTGGAAGTGAATGAGGCCGCTGCCTGAACCTTTCGCGACCCCGCTTAAAGGGGGCTTTATTGCCCCCTTTTTTTGAGTTTTTGTTTTACACCAATCGATGATGGAGAGAAAAATGGTTGCAATTACCGCAAGTATGGTTGCTGAGCTGCGCGGCAAGACTGACGCGCCAATGATGGAGTGCAAACGTGCCTTGACCGAGGCTGAAGGCGATATGGCCAAGGCTGAAGAACTGCTGCGCGTCAAATTGGGCAGCAAGGCTGGCAAGGCCGCAGGGCGGATCACCGCCGAAGGCGTTGTTGTCTGCAGCATGGAGCCGGGTGCTGGGGCGCTGCTGGAGGTGAACTGTGAGACTGATTTCGTCACCAAAAACGACAGCTTTCTGGCTTTGGCAAATGCTGCTGCAGGCTTGGTGGCCAAACACGATCCGGCTGACGTTGCTGCGCTGGGCCTGCTGGCTCATGCCCAAGACGGCTTTGGCCCGACGCTGGAAGATGTTCGCAAGGGCCTAATCGGGAAAATAGGTGAGAACATTAGTTTTCGGCGCTTCAAGCGCTTTGCGTCCGGCAGCCAGTTGGCATCCTACTTGCACGGGACGCGCATCGGGGTAGTGGTTGAGTTTGAAGGCAGCGACGCAGCGGCCAAAGACGTGGCGATGCATGTGGCTGCGATGAAGCCGGTAGCCCTGTCCAGTCAAGATGTCCCGGCCGATCTGGTGGCGCGTGAGCGCTCGGTCGCAGCAGCCAAAGCCGCTGAAGATGCCGCCTTGGCGACAGCCGCAGGCAAGCCCGTTCAGTCGGCAGAGATCGTGACCAAGCGCATTGAAGGTGGTGTGCAAAAATACCTCAAAGAGGTGTCGCTGTTCAATCAGCCTTTCGTTAAAAATGACAAGCAGACGGTTGAGCAAATGCTTAAGGCCACTGGCACCACCGTGAAGTCATTTACTTTATATGTTGTAGGCGAGGGCATTGAGAAAAAGGTAGACGACTTTGTCGCTGAAGTAGCTGCTCAGGTGGCTGCCGCGAAGCAGTCTGCTTGATCGCGCCAGTGGTCAATGATGCCCGGTCGCACATCAGAGTGGCCGAGCGTCGGCGATATTGAGCATCGTAGCAACTTCACCAAGAGACTGATATGACAACTGCCAAACCAGCCCACAAGCGGATTTTGCTCAAACTTTCGGGCGAGGCCTTAATGGGCGATGACCAGTTTGGCATCAATCGTGACACCATCGTCCGGATGGTTGATGAAATTGCAGAGGTGACTCGTCTCGGGGTTGAGTTGGCGGTGGTGATTGGTGGTGGCAATATTTTCCGTGGGGTGGCGGGCGGATCTGTCGGTATGGACCGGGCAACCGCTGACTACATGGGCATGCTGGCAACGGTCATGAATGCACTTGCCCTCGGGGATACCATGAATAAGGCTGGCTTGACTGCTCGGGTCATGTCCGCCATCGCTATTGAACAGGTGGTCGAGCCCTATGTGCGACCCAAGGCGCTTCAGTATCTTGAAGAGGGCAAGGTGGTCATTTTTGCCGCAGGGACAGGCAACCCGTTTTTTACGACCGATACCGCTGCAGCGCTGCGAGGTGCGGAAATTGGAGCTGAAGTGGTGTTAAAAGCGACCAAAGTTGATGGTGTCTACACCGCGGACCCTAAAAAAGATCCCTTGGCAACGCGGTATCACAGTCTCTCGTTTGACGAGGCTATGGCACAGAACCTGGGCATCATGGACGCCACTGCCTTCGCGTTGTGCCGTGACCAAAAGCTACCCATCAAGGTGTTCTCCATTTTTAAGCATGGCGCCCTCAAGCGAGTGGTTATGGGGCAGGATGAAGGCACTTTGGTGCATGCCTGAACATGTCAAAATGATGGCGTCTAACATGCGAGCCGTGGCGCTTAGCGTAAGGAAATAACAATGCCGATTGCAGACATCAAGCGAAATACCGAAGCCAAGATGGATCAAACCATCGCAGCCTTCAAAAACAACCTGATGAAAATACGTACCGGGCGCGCTAATCCGGCTCTGCTCGATACTGTTCAGGTTGATTACTATGGCGCTCTGGTTCCTGTCAGCCAAGTGGCTAACGTGTCACTTTTGGACGCTCGCACGATCAGCGTTCAACCATGGGAAAAGGGTTTGGGCGCCAAAATAGAGAAGGCCATTCGCGATAGCGACCTTGGGCTTAATCCTTCCTCTATGGGTGATCTGATTCGCGTTCCGATGCCGGCCATGTCCGAGGAGCGCCGCAAGGAACTCACTAAAGTTGTTCGCGGGGAGGGTGAAGGTGCCAAGGTAGCGGTTCGCAACCTTCGCCGCGATGCCAACGATGCCGTCAAAAAAGCAGTCAAGGACAAGCTGGCTTCTGAGGATGACCAAAAGCGCTCCGAGGCTGAGATTCAAAAAGTCACAGATCGAAACATCAGTGTTATTGATCAGTTGGTTGCCGCCAAAGAGCAGGACATCATGGCGGTCTGACCGCCTTGGTCTGGGCCCATGCACTTTTATTCCTGGCTGGTAAGAGGCTCTGCGATGGTCGGCGGACTGGGTTCGGTCTACAGCATGCTTCCCGTACTGGGATTGCCGCGATGCTGAAGCAACGTGTTGTCACAGCATTGGCGCTGCTGGTGTGTTTTCTGCCGGCTCTTTTTTGGCATGATCCCGCGCCGTTTTGTGGCTTGATGCTGCTGCTGATTGCTGCTGGTGCATGGGAATGGTCGAGACTTAATGGCTACCGCCATGCTACGTCAGTGGCCGCAGCGCTGGCTTGCGCTGCCCTCTGTCTGGTCAGTTGGGTCCTGGGCTGGCTAACCCGACCACTTCCCTGGCTTTGGTGGTTGGCGGGAGCGGTGTGGGTCCTAGGCGGGGCCTGGTTGTTGCGCGGCGGTGTGTTGGCTTGGTCTAAGCTGGATCGTCGGCTGCGGTTGGGCACAGGTATCGCATTGTTGTGGGTGGCTTGGCTAGCAGCAGCTCAGGCGCGTATGGTTGGCCCCAATTTTTTGCTGTCGGTGCTGGCCTTGGTCTGGGTTGCTGATATATCGGCTTATTTCTCTGGACGGGCGTGGGGTGGTCGCTTGGCGACCGGCAAGTTGGCGCCGTCCATCAGCCCTGGCAAGAGTTGGGAGGGGGTCTGGGGTGGCCTGGTTGGCGTTTTGCTTGTTGCGCTTATCTGGCGATGGATTGACAGCTATTGGGCGCTCAGTGTGCCTAGCCTCTACACGCACCTTTCTCGACGAGGACTGCCAATGCTGATTATTGGTGTGGTTTTTTTGGCTGCCATGAGTGTTGTCGGTGATCTACTTGAGTCCCTGGTAAAACGCAGCGCTGGGGTGAAGGACAGCAGTGGATTGCTGCCCGGGCATGGTGGCGTGCTGGATCGCTTGGACGCTCTGCTGCCCGCCATGCCGCTTTCGATGATGCTGCTTGCTTATTGAGACCTGCGATGACAAATTTGAAACAGCAAATTAAGAAGCGGGTTGCCGTTTTGGGTTCGACGGGATCGATTGGGGTCAACACGCTCGAGGTCATGGCACGGCACCCGGACCGTTTTGAGGTCTTTGCGCTGAGTGCGTCGACCCGTGTCGCCGTGATGCTGAAACAGTGCGTTCAATTTCAACCGGTTTTTGCGGTCATGGCCAGTGAGCCCCATGGGCTTGAGTTGGCGCGTCAGTGCAAAGTGCTTGGCTTGCCAACCCAGGTGGTCTGGGGTACAGCGGCTATCAGCATGGTGGCTTCGCATGAGTTGGTGGATGTTGTCATGGCAGCTATCGTAGGCGCGGCAGGCCTCTCCTCCTGCCTTGCTGCGGCACGGGCCGGCAAGCGCCTGCTGTTGGCGAATAAAGAAGCTTTGGTGGTTGGCGGTGACTATTTTTTGCAGGCTGTCAAACAAGGTGGTGCCAAGCTATTGCCAATTGACAGTGAGCACTCGGCCGTATTTCAGTCTTTGCCTGATGACCCGTCAGTATGGGCTGAGCGGATTGACAAGATCATCCTGACCGCCTCAGGCGGCCCGTTTCGCAAGCGGGACCCATTGACTTTGCGAGACGTTACGCCAGAGCAAGCTTGTGCGCATCCCAATTGGGTCATGGGGCGCAAGATATCGGTTGATTCGGCAACCATGATGAACAAGGCGCTGGAGGTGATCGAGGCGCATTTTCTGTTTGGTGCTAGGCCTGAACAAATTGAAGTGGTGATACATCCGCAAAGCGTGATCCACTCCATGGTGCAGTACACAGATAATTCCGTTGTAGCGCAGTTGGGCACGCCAGACATGAAGGTGCCGATCGCTTATGGCTTGGCATGGCCGGACCGAATGAGCTCGGGCGCTGCTGCACTTGATTTTCGCGTCATGGGGGCCCTGACCTTTGAGCCCCTTGACAGTGATGGCCACAAGCAGCGCTTCCCCGGATTGAAGCTCGCTTGGACCGTCCTGAAGGCCCCAGCAGGGTCTACGGCAGTGCTTAATGCCGCCAATGAAGTTGCAGTCGAAGCCTTTTTGCAAGGTCAAATCCGTTTTGATCAGATCCATGCGGTCAACCTTGACACGCTCGAAGCGATTGTGACGACAGTACCTGAATCGCTGGAGGATCTATTGGCACTTGACGCCCGGTCCCGCGACAAAGCCAAATACGTGGTGCGACGCCTTGGCGCCTGACTGCTGCTTCTGATTTTTCATGCTTACATTTTTTGCTTTTTTGACGGCATTGGCGTTGCTGATTGCCGTGCATGAGTATGGGCACTACCGGATGGCAGTGGCCTGTGGCGTCAAGGTCTTGCGCTTCTCGATTGGTTTTGGCACGACCCTCTGGCGTTGGCAGCCCAAGGGTTCACCGACCGAATTTGTTATCGGTATGCTGCCGTTCGGCGGCTACGTCCGAATGCTTGATGGGCGCGAATCGCCCGTGGAGGACGGCGAAAAGCACCTTGCATTTGATACCAAACCCTTGCTTTCCCGTGCTGCTATTGTTGCGGCGGGGCCTGCGGCAAATCTGCTCCTCGCAATCGTCTTGTACGCGATCGTCAACTGGACCGGGATTCAACTGCCCGCAGCTGTTCTCGCTAGCCCAGAGCCTGATTCAATCGCGGCGAGGGCGGGATTGCTCGGCGGCCAACGGGTTCTGAGTGCTGCGGTGGATGACGGCGATTGGGAGAGCGTGGACTCATTCGAGGACTTGCGGTGGACTTTGACGCGAAGCGCGCTCGAGCAGCAGGATGTGCGATTGCAGGTGCAAGACGGGGGTGGTGGCGCCATTCAGGAAGTGTTGCTCAAGCTTGGCGGTTTGTCTAGCCGCGATGTAGATGCGCAGTTGCTGCGGCAAATTGGCCTAAATGGACCTTTTACATTGCCACTGATTGGGGACGTCACCAGTGGGCAGGCTGCTGAGCGCGCGGGTCTGAAAAAGGGCGATCTGGTTCGGCAGGTTGGTTCTACGCCTATATTTGACGGGCAGCAGCTCCGCAGAGTCGTGCGAAATTCGTTGCAGAACGGCCAGGGCGTGGCGTCCGAATGGACGGTGATCCGAGCCGGCCGGCCGTTGACGCTGGTGGTCCAGCCTGAGGCGAGAGACGAGACCAGTGGACGCGTCGCCCGTATCGGCGCCATGGTGGGCGCTGCGCCCGAGCTTGTCACGGTCCAGTACGCTCCCTTGGACAGTGTGTGGCGGGGTATTCAGCGTACGTGGGAGGTGTCGTCCTTGACCCTGAGCATGATCGGCAAAATGCTGATCGGGCAAGCCTCTTTGAAAAACCTCAGTGGACCCGTTACCGTGGCAGACTACGCCGGCAAGTCTGCCAACCTGGGCTTGACGCAATACCTTTTGTTTTTGGCACTGATCAGCGTCAGTTTGGGAGTCCTTAACCTGCTTCCGTTGCCCATTCTGGATGGTGGCCACCTGATGTATTATCTTTGGGAGGGCGTGACGCGCCGGCCAGTGTCCGAACTTTGGATGACACGTTTGCAGCGGGTTGGCGTGGCTGTGCTTGCTCTTATGACGACTGTCGCCCTTTACAACGATATCGCCCGACTGTTCGACTGAAAACAAAAATGCAAATCAACCTTTTACGCGTTCGTGCCTGGCTGTTGCTGGTGATGATGGTTTTGAGTGGCGCCGGTGCTGCCTGGGCAATCACTCCTTTCACGGTGAGGGACATACGAATTGAAGGTCTGCAGCGGGTGGAGCCTGGCACTGTGTTTGTCTCGATCCCAGTCCAGGTTGGTGAGGTCTACAACGATGAAAAAGGGGCGGCAGCTATACGGGCCTTGTTTGCGCTGGGGCTGTTCAAAGACGTTCGCATCGAAGTCAGTGGCGATGTTTTGGTACTGATTGTCGAAGAGCGTCCGACGATTGGCGCCGTAGACTTTGTCGGCACCAAAGAGTTTGACAAAGATGTCCTCCGAAAAGCACTTCGCGATGTTGGTTTAGCCGATGGCCGACCTTTCGACAAGGCACAACTAGATCGTGCCGAGCAGGAACTCAAACGGCAGTACATCAACCGCAGCCTGTACGCGGCCGAAGTAGTGACGACGGTCACCCCGACAGAGCGCAATCGCGTTAACCTGACTTTCACAGTCAATGAGGGCGATACGGTAAAAATCAGTGAGATTCGGTTGGTTGGAAATAATGCTTTTTCGGAGCCAAGCCTGCGCAGTTTGTTTGATTTGGATACCGGCGGTTGGTTGAGTTGGTATACCAAATCGAACCGGTATTCGCGTACCAAACTCAATGCTGATATTGAGACCCTGCGTTCTTATTACCTGACGCGGGGCTACCTTGAATTCAAGGTAGATTCAACGCAGGTGTCAATCCTTCCCAACAAGACCGATATCGCAATCACCATCAATATCTCCGAGGGCGAGCGGTTTGATGTGAGCAGCGTCAAGTTAGAGGGTAACTTTCTGGGTCGGGACGACGAGTTCAAATCTCTGGTGACGATCCGGCCTGGTCAGCCCTATAACGCTGACGACATCGCTAAAACGTCTAAGGCTTTCACTGATTATTTTGCCAATTTTGGCTTCGCTTTTGCCCGGGTTGAGGCCCGGTCGGACGTTGATCGTGCTAGCAACCGAGTTGCCATCACTCTGCAAGCTGACCCTTCTCGTCGGGCCTATGTGCGCAAAATAAACATTGCAGGCAACAGTCGTTCGCGCGATGTCGTTGTGCGCCGGGAGCTTAGGCAGTTCGAGGCGTCTTGGTACGATGGCTACAAGATTAAGTTGTCGCGGGATCGGGTCGACCGGCTAGGGTATTTTAGTTCTGTTTTGGTGGACACTCAGGACGTACCTGGCTCGCCAGACCAGGTGGACCTGACGTTCGAAGTGGTTGAAAAACCAACTGGTAGTCTGAGCTTGGGTGCCGGGTTCTCTAGCGGCGATGGGCTGGGTTTGTCGTTCGGTTTCAAGCAGGACAATGCTTTCGGTTCGGGCAACTCGTTGGGCGTTCAACTGAACACCAGCAAGATCAACCGGGTGCTTGATTTCAGCACCACTGATCCATATTTCACAGCAGACGGTGTGTCACGGACTTTGAGCGTTTACTACAAGACCTTCAGCCCTTATGAGGATCAAAACTACTATAAGTTGGTCACATCGGGTGGCAGTGCCCGGTTTGGAGTGCCGTTCACGGAAAGCGACACGGTCTATTTCGGTGCTGGTGTTGAAAATACCAGCATCGTGCCGGGAACTTCATTGCCCACGTCCTACCTTGACTATGCCAATCAATTTGGTTACGACAGCAGTGCGGTGCCCTTGACGTTGGGTTGGTCGCGCGACCGTCGTGACAGCTCTTTGGCGCCTAATTCAGGGCGCCTTCAGCGCGCCAACGCCGAGTGGTCGGTGGCCGGCGATGCACGGTATTTCCGCACGACGTACCAATACCAGGAGTATTTCCCGCTTAACAAGCAGTTCACCGTGGCCGTCAATGGGGAAGTGGGTTTCGGTGTTTCTGTTGGGGACCGTGCATACCCAGTCTTTAAGAATTATTACGGTGGCGGACTGGGCTCAGTGCGCGGCTTTGAGCAGGGCAGTCTTGGCCCCCGCGACGCCAATGGCTCAGTGGTCGGCGGCACGCGAAAAGTTAACCTGAACGCTGAGTTGTTGACCCCATTTCCTGGTGCTGGAAACGACAGGACGCTGCGCTTGTACGGTTTTGTCGATGTCGGTAGCATCGCAGGGCCCGATGGTGGCCTGGCATCGAATGCCACTGCAAACGATCTTCGATCATCGTCCGGGGTGGGTATCAGCTGGATCTCGCCCGTTGGACCCCTGCGTTTGGCATTTTCCTGGCCCGTCAAGAGTTATGACGGGGATAAAATGCAGAGTGTGCAATTTCAGATCGGATCAAGCTTCTAATGAATCATCTCTTGCAACGGATCGGCGCTACCGTCTTTTTGAGTACCTGCGTGCTGCTGGCACAGGCGCAGGAGTTCCGCATAGGCTTTGTCAGTACCGACCGTATTTTCAAGGAAGCGGCCACAGCCAAGGCCGCCCAGATCAAATTGGAACAAGAGTTCTCCAAGCGGGAGAAGGACTTGGTCGATCAAGGCGCAGGTTTGAAGGCGTCCGCAGACAAGTTGGAGCGGGAAGCACCTACCCTGTCCGAAAGTCAGCGCGCCAACCGGCAAAAACAACTGGTGGATCAAGATCGGGATTTCCAGCGCAAGCGCCGAGAATTTCAAGAAGATCTCAATGCCCGAAAAAACGAAGAATTGCAGCAGGTGCTCGAGCGCGCCAACAAAGTGGTCAAGCAGGTAGCCGAAGCTGAAAAATACGATCTGATCTTGCAAGAGGCGGTTTATGTCAATCCCAAGCATGACATCACCGAGAAGGTCATCAAAGTTCTGAATTCGGCTGCTGCCAAATAAAGGCGCGTAAGGCGTTCGACGTGTGGCCCTGCGATTAGGTGCGATTGTTGAAGCCTTGGGTGGCGAGCTCCACGGCGACCCCGACACCCGGATTGTCGCGCTTGCACCTCTAGAGACTGCTGGACCCGACACGCTGAGCTTTCTCAGTCATCCCAAATACCGGGGTTTACTGGCTGGTTCTCAAGCCGCCTGTGTGATTGTGAGCCCAGACCATCAGGTTCAGGCGCGTGAGCGGGGCTCATGTATCGTAGTAGCACAACCCTACCTCTATTTTTCCCGATTGACCCGGCTCTGGAAGTCTGCCACGCAACGACCGCTGCGCCATCGAATTCATCCCAGTGCGGTGATTGATCCGGAGGCCCGAGTGCATGCCAGTGCGATCGTGGGAGCCCTTTGTGTCATTGAGCGCGGCGCCACTATTGGCGCTGACACTGAGTTGCGCTCTCGGGTCACTGTGGCGGAGGACTGTCATATTGGCGAGCGCTGCCTGCTTCATTCCGGCGTGGTGATAGGCGCCGATGGGTTCGGCTTTGCGCCCAACAACGGCGTATGGGAAAAGATCGAGCAGTTGGGCGCGGTACGCATCGGCAATGACGTCGAAATTGGTGCCAATACATGTGTTGACCGAGGCGCCCTGAAAGACACGCTGATTGCCGATGGCGTCAAGCTAGACAACCTCGTGCAGATCGGCCATAACGTGGAGATTGGCGCGCACAGCGCCCTGGCCGGCTGTGTGGGGGTGGCGGGCAGCGCCCGAATCGGTGCGCATTGCACACTCGGCGGTGGCGCGATCGTGCTGGGGCACCTTGAGCTGGCCGATCATGTGCATGTGTCTGCCGCCAGCGTGGTCACTCGTTCGATCCGGCAGCCGGGGCATTACACCGGGTTTTTTCCAATCGATAGCAACCCGGCCTGGGAAAAAAATGCGGCCTCGCTGAAGCACCTGAGCGACCTGCGTGAGCGGGTTCGTCGCCTGGAAAAAATATTCGACAACAAGGAACCACCCTGATGGACATCCATAAGATTCTTAAGCAATTGCCACATCGCTACCCGTTTCTGCTGGTTGACCGGGTGCTGGCTATTGACAAAGGCAAAACTATTCGCGCCCTGAAAAATGTGACCATGAATGAGCCGTTTTTCCAGGGCCATTTCCCACATCGCCCAGTCATGCCGGGCGTTTTGATGCTTGAAGCCCTGGCTCAGGCGGCAGCATTGCTGGCCTTTGACGCGCTCGACACTTCACCCAGCGACGACACCGTGTATTACTTTGCCGGGATTGACGGCGCGCGTTTCAAGCGGCCGGTGGAGCCTGGCGATCAACTCATCCTGGACGTGGCGCTGATGCGCATGAAGGCTGGTATTTTTAAATTTAAGGCCCGAGCGCTGGTGGGCGACGACCTTGCGGTCGAGGCTGAGTTGACCTGCGCGATGCGGGCCATTGCCTGAAGGAGCCACAGTGACCGCGATACATACGACGGCGCTGGTGGACCGATGCGCTGAGCTCGATAGCTCGGTGACAGTAGGACCTTACACGGTGATCGGCCCTCATGTGCGGATCGGTGCCGGTACGACCATCGGGCCGCATTGCGTGCTGGAGGGACACACCACGATCGGCCGAGACAACCGTATTTTTCAGTTCAACTCCCTTGGTGCTATCCCGCAGGATAAGAAGTATGCCGGTGAGCCCTGCGAGTTGGTGATCGGTGACCGCAATACCGTGAGGGAGTTTTGCACCTTCAACATCGGCTCGCCTGGTGACACCGGCATGACCAGGGTTGGCAACGACAACTGGCTGATGGCTTATGTCCACTTGGCGCACGATTGCGTGGTCGGCGACCATACTATTTTTGCCAACAACGCCCAGCTGGCGGGTCATGTGCAGGTTGGGGATTGGGCAATTTTGGGCGGATTCACGGTGGTGCACCAGTTCGTGAAAATTGGTGCGCATAGTATGACCGCCATGTGTTCGCTGCTGTTTGCCGACTTGCCGCCCTTTGTCATGTGCCAAGGGCAGCCAGCGCAGGCGCGGTCCATGAACTACGAAGGTTTGCGCCGGCGCGGGTTTTCGGCCGAGCGACTGGCCGTCGTCAAGTCCATGCACAAGGCACTGTATCGAGATAATCTGACACTCGACCTGGCCCGGCAAGCGATTGCCGATTTAGGCGAAAATGGCCTGGAAGCTTTGTCAGATATAGAGATGATGCTATCGTTTTTAGCAAAAACGTCTCCGCAGCGTGGCATCGTGCGCTGAGCCGGGTCAGGCTGGCATGAATGCCCTTAATTTGGCTATGGTCGCTGGTGAAACCTCGGGTGACCTGCTGGCTGGTTTGATGCTCGATGGCTTGCGGGCCCGCTGGCCTGAACTGCGCGCGTCCGGCATCGGCGGGCCTCAGATGGCCGCTCGCGGCTTCACCGCCTGGTGGCCACACGAGAAATTGTCGGTGCATGGCTATGGCTGGGAGGTGCTGCGTCGCTACCGTGAGATCGTGGGAATCCGGCGCCAACTCAAGACGCGTTTGCTGCTACAGCGCCCGGACCTGTTCATTGGCGTCGACGCCCCGGATTTCAATCTGGACCTGGAAGCTGCACTGAAGGCTACTGGCGTCAAGACTGTGCATTTTGTTTGTCCATCGGTCTGGGCATGGCGGGCCGAGCGGCTAAATGCTATCCGCCGCAGCGTGGACCATCTGCTTTGCCTCTTTCCGTTTGAGCCGGCGCTGCTGGCCAGCCATGGCATCGCGGCCACTTATGTTGGCCATCCCTTGGCCCAGGTCATCCCACTCGAGCCAGATCGGGCTTCTGCGCGAGTGAAACTTGGACTTCGGCAGGATGCCCCGGTGCTGGCACTTTTGCCCGGTAGCCGGCAATCTGAAATTGCGCACTTAGCAGTGCGGTTTTTTCAAACAGCAGCGCTGGTCCGGCAGGCGCAAGCAACCATGCAGTTCGTGGTTCCAGCCGTGCCTGCTTTGATGCCGGCGATTGAGCAGGCGGCACGGGCCAGCGGTATGGCGGAGCACCTCACCATCGTGGCTGGGCAGTCGCATACCGCGCTGGCCGCCTGTGACTTGACCCTGATTGCCAGCGGCACCGCGACGCTGGAGGCTGCACTGTTCAAACGTCCCATGGTCATCGCGTACCACATGAGCGCGTTGTCCTGGCAGATCATGCGGCGCAAAAAATTGCAACCCTGGGTCGGCTTGCCCAATATTCTTTGCCAGGATTTTGTCGTGCCAGAACTGCTACAGCAGGCTGCCACCCCCCGCGCTCTGGCCGATGCCATCTTGACAGGCTTGGCCGCCAAGCCTGCCCAAGTGGCGGGTTTACACCAGCGCTTTACCGAGTTGCACCTGCAATTGCGTCAGGACACGCCGACAATAGCTGCCCATGCGATCGAAAAAATCCTCCAAACCTGAACAATCGGCCCTGTCCTGGGACATCGCTGGCTTGATCGCCGGGGTGGATGAGGCCGGGCGCGGCCCTTTAGCCGGGCCAGTGGTCGCGGCGGCCGTGATTTTGGACGAGCGCAAACCCATCAAAGGTCTGGCTGATTCGAAAAAACTCACGCCCTTACGTCGCGAGCGCCTCTTTGACGAGATCAAAGCCAAGGCCCTGTGCTGCTCAATTGCCGAAGCCAGCGTCGAGGAAATCGACCGGCTCAATATCCTTCAGGCGACCCTCCTGGCCATGCGCCGGGCGGTGGAGGGCCTGCGCCTAAAACCCAATAAGGTGCTGGTCGATGGCAACCGCCTGCCCGTACTTGGGGTGCTGGCTGAGGCCATCGTTGGTGGCGACGCACTGGTACCAGCGATTTCCGCAGCCTCCATTTTGGCGAAGGTTCACCGTGACAGGTGGTGCCTTGAGCTTGATCAGCACTACCCGCAGTACGGCTTTGCGCGACACAAGGGCTACGGCACGGCGGCTCATTTGGCAGCCTTGCAGGCGCATGGCCCCTGCGCCCAGCATCGAACCAGTTTCCGACCGGTGGCCGTACTCCTGTGATGCCTGCCGCGCCAGCCCAATTTGTCAGTTCGCGTGACAACCCCCTGCTCAAAGAACTGCGTCGCCTGACGCAAGACAGCACAGCCTATCGCCGGCAGGGACGGATCTGGGTCGAGGGCGATCACCTGTGCCGTGCTGCGCTGCTGCGCGGTGTAACCCCTGAGTTTGTGATTTTCTCTGCATCATTTTGGCCGTTAGCCCCCGCCGAATGGACAAAGTGTGCTTCAAAAAACATAGTAATTCCGGATGCTTTTTTTGCCGATATCAGTGGCTTAGCCTCGCCGGCTGCGATGGGCTTCCTCATTGACTTACCGGGGGACCTCTCCGTGCCGCGGCAAGTGCCGACGGTCATTCTGGATCGCGTGCAAGATGCCGGCAATGTTGGCGCTATTCTGCGCAGTGCCTCAGCTTTCGGCTTCGCCCAGGTGATCGCACTCAAAGGCACGGCTGCGCTGTGGTCGCCTAAAGTGCTGCGTGCCGGTATGGGTGCGCACTTTGGTCTGACCTTGTTTGACGGCGTCGAGCCCGACGTTCTCAATGCGCTCGATGTACCGATCGTTGTCACCAGTTCCCATGCTGGAATGGCGTTGCACCAATTGCTGAGCGGTAGGAGACTGCCCATGCCCTGTGCCTGGGCCTTTGGTCATGAGGGACAGGGTGTCAGCGGCCACCTGGCCGGTCGGGCCGGCCTGCAGGTTCGCATTGCCCAGCCGGGTGGCGAGGAATCGTTGAATGTGGCCAGTGCCGCAGCGATTTGCTTGCACGCCAGTGCCACGGCGACCTTGCCATGAAGGCCGGTTTAGCGCACGCCCCTCAGCTATAATCGGGTGCTTACCCGCACTCCCGTACGCCTAGCGCAACTCAGGCCAAATCCCACCGTTAAGTCTTTCAGGCGCTGTTCCTGAGGAGCATTGGGCGTACCCGTAACTTACTCGGAGAACCCCGTGCTTGTGTCTCTTAAGGGAACCGCCCCTCCCGCCATCCTGGCGCTCGCAGACGGCACTGTCTATGTTGGTGATTCCATTGGCGCCCCAGGCGTCACGGTCGGCGAGGTGGTGTTCAACACTGCCATGACCGGCTACCAGGAAATCCTGACAGACCCTAGCTACTGCCAGCAAATCGTTACCCTGACCTATCCCCATATTGGCAATTACGGCATCAATACGCAAGATGTAGAGGCCTTCCGTGTTTACGCGGCCGGACTCATCATCAAAGACTTGCCGCTGGTGGCCTCCAACTTCCGGCAGGACATGAGCCTGGAGCACTACCTGCAACGAGAGGGCACCGTAGCCATCGCCAATATTGATACTCGCAAATTGACGCGCCAGTTGCGTACCCAGGGCGCGCAGAACGGTTGTATTCTGGGCTTGTCCGCGGGCGAGGCGGTCACGCCAGCCGTTATCGACCGTGCTAAAGCCCTGGCGCTGGCCGCGCCGAACATGGCCGGACTCGACTTGGCCCGCGTGGTGTCGGCTAAAGCCCCCTACGCGTGGACACAGACCGAGTGGCAACTGGCCCACGCCAGCCTAGACGGAAAACCTGGTTACGGCGAGCAGACGCGCGGTCGGTACCATGTTGTGGCCTATGATTTTGGCGTCAAACACAACATCCTCCGCATGCTGGCCGAGCGCGGTTGCCGCGTCTCGGTCGTGCCGGCCCAGACCTCCGCCGCCGATGTGCTGGCCTATCGGCCCGACGGCATTTTTCTAAGTAATGGCCCTGGCGACCCACAGCCCTGTGACTATGCCATTGCCGCCGCCGCGACCTTGATCGACAGCGGTATTCCCACCTTCGGCATCTGCCTGGGCCATCAGATCATGGCGCTGGCCAGCGGAGCGCGAACCTTCAAAATGAAGTTTGGTCACCACGGCGCCAACCACCCGGTCAAGGAACTCGGAAGCGGACGTGTCAGCATCACCAGCCAGAACCATGGCTTTGCGGTGGATGACACATCGTTGCCCGCCACGCTGCGGGTCACCCATGTCAGCCTGTTTGACGGCACGGTACAGGGGCTAGAGCGTACCGACCGCCCGGCCTTCTGCTTCCAGGGTCACCCCGAGGCCTCACCAGGCCCGCATGACATCGGCTACATGTTTGACCGTTTTATACGGGTGATGGAGTCTCGGGCATGAGCTTTTACGGCGTGACCGACCTGTGGACCTATGTGATTGGTGCCTTTGGCATCATTCTGCTGCCAGGACCTAACTCACTGTTTGTGCTGACGGTGGCCACCGCGCGAGGCGTGAAGGCTGGTTTTCAGGGCGCCTTGGGCGTTTTTTTGGGCGATACCGTGTTGCTGGTCCTGGTGGCGTTGGGGGCGGCGGGCTTGCTGCGTACCACACCGGCGCTGTTCATGGTCGTTAAGTACGCTGGTGCGGCCTACCTGGCATGGGTAGGGGTGCAGTTGCTGACGGGCTCGCTGAAGAAGTGGCGCGACGCCCACGCTGTTCAATCTGCGGCGCGAGTGGTGCCAAGCCACCTGGCCAAGCCGTTTCAGCGCGCCCTGCTGGTCAGCCTGCTGAACCCCAAGGCCATTTTGTTTCTACTGTCGTTTTTTGTTCAGTTCATCGACCCGAACTACGCCACGCCGGCGGTGCCCTTTTTGATTTTGAGTGCCATCGTTATGGGCTTCAGCGCCGTCTACTTGTCGGTGCTAATTGTTATGGGTGCTCGTCTGGCCGACAGTTTTCGCGAGCGGCGCAAGTTGTCCGCCGTTCTGTCCAGTGCGGTGGGCGCCGTGTTTGTGTGGTTCGGTGTCAAGCTGGCCACCGCCAGCCTGAGCTGAGCCCTGCGGCCAGCCCGGCTGGTGTTTGTAGCCTTAACTGCAGCGCCCTGACGCGCTGCCCATAAAGAATAGAGAGCAGGAAAGAACATGCCAAAGCGTAGTGATATCAAAAGCATTCTGATCATTGGCGCCGGACCAATCATCATCGGTCAGGCCTGCGAGTTCGATTACTCAGGCGTCCAGGCCTGCAAGGCGCTGAGGGAAGAGGGTTACAAGGTCATCCTGATCAACAGCAACCCTGCCACCATCATGACGGACCCGGCGACGGCCGATGTGACTTACATCGAGCCCATCACCTGGCAGACGGTCGAAAAAATCATTGCCAAAGAGCGTCCTGACGCGATTCTGCCGACCATGGGCGGCCAGACTGCGCTGAATTGCGCGCTCGACCTCTGGCACCAAGGGGTGCTCGACAAATATCAAGTAGAACTCATCGGTGCAAGCCCGCAGGCGATTGACAAGGCTGAGGACCGGCTCAAGTTCAAGGACGCCATGACCCACATCGGGCTGGGTTCAGCACGCTCAGGCATCGCCCACTCGATGGAAGAGGCCTGGACGGTGCAGAAGACCCTGGGCTTTCCCACCGTGATTCGTCCAAGCTTCACCCTGGGCGGGACGGGTGGCGGCATTGCCTACAACGCTGAGGAGTTCGAGGTGATCTGCAAGCGTGGCCTGGAGGCCTCGCCCACCAGCGAGTTGTTGATCGAAGAGTCCCTGCTCGGCTGGAAAGAGTATGAGATGGAGGTGGTGCGCGACAAGGCGGACAACTGCATCATCGTCTGCTCGATCGAAAACCTCGACCCCATGGGCGTGCACACCGGCGACTCCATCACGGTGGCGCCGGCACAAACCCTGAGCGACAAGGAGTATCAGATTCTCCGCAACGCCTCTTTGGCGGTGCTGCGCGAAATTGGTGTAGACACTGGCGGCAGCAATGTGCAGTTTGCTATCAATCCGCAGGACGGGCGCATGGTGGTGATCGAGATGAACCCGCGAGTGTCGCGTTCGTCGGCACTGGCTTCCAAAGCCACCGGCTTCCCGATTGCCAAGGTGGCCGCCAAGTTGGCGGTCGGCTACACGCTAGATGAACTCCGCAATGAGATCACCGGCGGCGCCACCCCGGCCAGCTTTGAGCCCAGCATCGACTACGTGGTGACCAAGATCCCACGCTTTGCCTTTGAGAAATTTCCGACCGCCGACAGCCGACTCACCACGCAGATGAAGTCCGTGGGCGAGGTGATGGCCATGGGCCGCACCTTCCAGGAGTCGTTCCAGAAAGCTCTGCGCGGCCTGGAGGTCGGCGTGGACGGTATGAACGAGAAAACCCAAGACCGCGAAGTGCTCGAGAAAGAGCTGGGCGAGCCTGGCCCCGAGCGCATCTGGTATGTGGGCGACGCCTTCGCCCAGGGCATGAGTGTGGACGAGGTGTTTGCGCTGACCAAGATTGACCCTTGGTTTCTTACGCAGATCGAGCAGATCGTCAAGATCGAGTTAGAGCTTGAAACCACCACCCTCGACGCCATCGATGCGCCCACCCTGCGGGCGCTCAAGCAAAAAGGGTTCTCCGACCGGCGTTTGGCACGCCAGCTCAAAACCACCGACACCGTGATCCGCAACCGGCGCCGGGCGCTGGGTGTGCGTCCGGTCTACAAGCGGGTGGACACCTGTGCTGCGGAGTTCGCCACCAACACCGCCTACCTGTACTCGACCTATGAGGCTGAGAACAGCGAGTGCGAGGCCGCGCCGACCACGCGCAAGAAGATCATGGTGCTGGGCGGCGGCCCAAACAGAATCGGGCAGGGCATTGAATTTGACTATTGCTGCGTGCACGCCGCGCTGGCCCTGCGCGAGGACGGTTACGAGACCATCATGGTCAACTGCAACCCGGAAACTGTCTCGACCGATTTTGATACCTCGGACCGCCTCTACTTTGAGCCCTTGACGCTGGAAGACGTACTCGAAATCGTCGACAAGGAAAAGCCGTTTGGCGTGATCGTGCAGTACGGTGGCCAGACCCCGCTCAAGTTGGCGTTGGACCTGGAAGCGAACGGCGTACCCATCATCGGCACATCGCCCGACATGATCGACGCGGCGGAGGACCGGGAGCGCTTCCAGAAACTCCTGCACGAACTCAAGCTGCGCCAGCCACCCAATGCCACCGCCCGCACCGAGCCCGAGGCGCTGGAAAAAGCTGCCGCGCTGGGCTACCCCTTGGTGGTGCGTCCCAGCTACGTGCTGGGTGGACGCGCCATGGAGATCGTGCACGAGCGGCGCGATCTGGAGCGCTACATGCGCGAAGCGGTCAAGGTCAGCCACGACTCGCCGGTGCTGCTGGACCGGTTCCTGAACGACGCGATCGAATGCGATGTCGATTGCCTGCGCGATGCCGGCACCGATGGCGAGCCGGGCCGCACCTTCATCGGTGGCGTGATGGAGCACATCGAACAGGCCGGCGTTCACAGCGGTGATTCAGCTTGTTCATTGCCGCCCTACAGCCTGAGTGCCACCACCATCGCCGAGATCAAGCGCCAGACAGCGGCAATGGCGCAAGCCCTGAACGTGGTGGGCTTGATGAATGTGCAGTTTGCGATCCAGAATATCGATGGTCAGGATGTCATCTATGTGCTTGAAGTTAACCCGCGTGCTTCTCGCACCGTACCCTTTGTCTCCAAGGCCACTGGCATTCAGCTGGCTAAGGTGGCTGCCCGCTGCATGGTTGGACAGTCGCTGGCTTCGCAGGGACTCAGGGACGAGGTGACCCCGCCATACTTCAGTGTCAAGGAGGCTGTGTTCCCCTTCGTCAAGTTCCCGGGCGTGGATACCATCCTGGGGCCGGAAATGAAATCCACCGGTGAGGTCATGGGGGTAGGCAAAACCTTTGGCGAGGCTTTCGTGAAGTCTCAACTGGGAGCGGGTACCAAGTTGCCCCGGCCCCTCACAGCCAAGGGAGAACCTTCCGGAAAGGTGTTCATCTCGGTCAAGAACAACGACAAGCCGCGCGCCATCGAAGTGGCGCGGTCCCTGTCGACGATGGGCTTCGGGTTGCTTGCAACCAAGGGAACGGCTGCTGCCATCAGTGCCGCTGGTGTGCCATGTGGCGTTGTCAACAAGGTGACCGAGGGCCGTCCGCACATCGTGGACATGATCAAAAACAATGAAATTGCACTGGTCATCAACACGGTCGAAGAGCGGCGCAATGCGATCGCCGATTCGCGTCAGATTCGTACCTCAGCGCTGTTGGCGCGCGTTACCACGTTTACCACCATTGCCGGCGCTGAGGCGGGGGTGCAAGGCATGCCCTATTTGGATCAGTTGGACGTGATTTCAGTTCAGGAAATGCACGCTCAATTAGCCGCAGCTTGATCAGCTGCCCCCAGCCACGGCATAATCGTCTCGCAAGAATACCGCCGACCGGCAACGCTCGGCGGTTTCGTTTTATGTATCAACTTGATCCCCTTCAGGGAGCACAACGTGGCCACTATTCCCATTACCAAGCGCGGCGCTGAAAAGCTCAAGGCGGAGTTGCACAGGCTCAAGACTGTTGACCGCCCCTGGGTGATTAACGCCATTGCCGAAGCCCGCGCCCAGGGCGACCTCAGTGAAAACGCCGAATACGATGCAGCCAAGGACCGCCAGGGCTTCATTGAAGGTCGAATTCAGGAGATTGACGGCAAATTGTCTGCAGCCCAAATCATTGACCCCACTGAGTTGGACGCGGGCGGCAAGGTGGTGTTTGGCGCAACCGTGCAACTGGAGGACGAGGACTCGGGTGACAGGGTCACGTATCAGATCGTCGGCGAAGACGAGGCTGATATCAAGCTCGGCTTCATCAACATTGGTAGCCCAATTGCCCGTGCCTTGATCGGCAAGGTCGAAGGCGACACGGCCGAAGTACAGGCACCGGGCGGTGTCCGCCGCTACGAGGTGGTGGCGGTCAGCTACCTCTGACATGCGCCAGCGCCTGGCCTTCTTGGCAGCCGCTTTGTGGTGGGGGAGTCTGACGGCGCTGGGGGCGTGGATCGTGCCCTTGCTGTTTACGTATCTGCCGACGCCAGCTCTTGCCGGAGGCATGGCCGCCAAGTTGTTCACATCGCAGACCTGGGTTACTTTGGTCTGTGGCCTGTGCCTGCTGCTTTTTCTTAGACTAAATCAGCCCCGGGCCCTTGTGGTGCCCAGATCTCCTGCTATTATTTTGATAGTACCAGGGATGCTGCTGGCACTCTTGGTCGAATTTGCTGTGGCACCTCGCATCGTGCTGCGGGAGAATTTGCGCCTGTGGCACAGCTTGGGCAGCGGCATGTTTTTGTTGCAGTGGCTATGCGCTACCGGCACCGTCTGGGTCTTGAGTGGGCAGCGGGCCCGTGCTCAGGTCTGACTGCGTTTTTTGACGCTGATCTGTTTGCGTGGTTTGGCGCGTTTGACCTGGCCGCCAGCGGTGAGGCGTTGATTGCCCAGCACGCGCAGGGTCTTGACCTCAGGCCGCTGGCCCGACTGCTTGCTGTATTTCAGCACTTTGACATCGCGCGGTCCTGCCATCCGGTCCTCATTGACGGGCTTTTCGCGGGTCGGCATGGGTCGCCAAAGCACCAGCAACTTGCCGATGTGTTGGATCGGTGCAGCACTCAGCTCAGTGGTCAGTGTCAGCATCATGGCCTCGCGCGCGGCACGGTCGTCCGAGAACACCCGTATCTTGATCAGGCCATGGGCATTAAGAGCCGCGTCAGTTTCTTTTTTGACGGCATCGGTCAGTCCGTCGCCGCCAACCATCACCACGGGATCCAGGTGATGGGCTTCTGAGCGATGAACTTTGCGCTGGGCGGGGGTCAGTTGAATTAAGGGCATGACGTTATTATCGGTGACGAAGGTAAATATGAAAGTCAGTAATAAAAGCAGCAAAGTCAACCGCGCCTGGCTGAACGACCACGTCAACGACACTTATGTGAAGTTGGCAAAAAAAGAAGGCTATCGAGCCAGGGCCGCCTACAAGCTACAGGAAATTGACGAGACCTTCCGCCTGATTAAGCCGGGAGACCTGGTGATCGACTTGGGCTCGGCGCCTGGAGCCTGGAGCCAGTACGCACGTCGTCGTATGTCGCCCAAGACCGCGACGGGCGGCGGCGCGACTGTCGGCGGGCTGAACGGCCGGATCATTGCGCTTGATATCTTGCTCATGGAGCCGGTCGAAGGGGTGCTGTTTTTGCAGGGGGATTTCCGAGAGGAGGCGGTCTTTCAGCGGCTGACGCTGGAGCTGCAGGGGGCTAAGGTTGATCTGGTGGTGTCGGACATGGCGCCTAATTTATCGGGCATTGAATCGGCCGACTCGGCCCGGATCGAGCATTTGGTGGAACTGGCCATTGAGTTTTCAGTCATGCACCTCAAACCGCAGGGGGCCTTGGTAGCCAAAGTGTTCCATGGCGGGGGCTATGACCAACTCGTGAAGCGTTTCCGGGAAACCTTTGAATTGGTCAAGCCGTTCAAGCCCAAGGCGTCACGCGATCGCTCGTCAGAGACATTTTTGGTCGGGCTAAGGTTGAAGCCTGTCTGAGGCCGAGCCAGCGTTAAAGTCGGCAAACTGTAGGGCTAAGCTGGTGCTACCTTGAAACCACTAAAATAAGACCTAGATATGTCATGTCATAAAATCAGCGCCCTAACTGGAGCTTCGCTTGAATAATCAGTGGTTTTCGAAAATTGCCGTCTGGCTTGTAATTGCCCTCGTGTTGTTTACTGTTTTTAAGCAGTTTGACACTCGTGGCGCATCCGGTGCCGGTTACCTTGGTTATTCTGATTTCCTGGAAGAGGTTCGAGGCAAGCGTATCAAGAGTGCGGTGATTCAGGAGGGGCAGGGTGGCACCGAGATCATTGCCGTCACAAATGATGACCGCAAGATCAAGACTACAGCCACCTACCTCGACCGTGGCCTGGTCGGTGACCTAATTGCCAACGGCGTCAAGTTTGACGTCAAACCCCGCGAAGAGGGCTCCCTGTTGATGACGCTTTTGGTCAGCTGGGGCCCAATGTTGCTGTTGATTGGTGTTTGGGTGTACTTTATGCGCCAGATGCAGGGCGGTGGCAAAGGCGGCGCCTTTAGTTTCGGCAAGAGCAAGGCCCGCATGATGGACGAAAACACCAACCAGGTTACGTTCGCAGATGTGGCCGGATGCGATGAAGCTAAAGAAGAAGTAAAGGAAGTGGTCGATTTCCTCAAGGACCCTCAGAAATTTCAGAAACTAGGCGGTCGGATCCCCCGTGGTCTGCTGTTGGTTGGCCCCCCAGGCACCGGCAAAACCCTGTTGGCCAAGGGCATTGCCGGCGAGGCGAAGGTTCCTTTTTTCTCTATTTCCGGCTCTGATTTCGTTGAAATGTTTGTCGGAGTCGGCGCTGCACGCGTACGGGACATGTTTGACAACGCCAAGAAAAATGCGCCCTGCATTATCTTCATTGATGAAATCGACGCCGTGGGCCGCCAACGTGGCGCTGGCCTCGGCGGAGGCAATGACGAACGTGAGCAGACCCTGAATCAAATGCTGGTCGAGATGGACGGCTTTGAGACCAATGTCGGCGTCATTGTGGTGGCCGCCACCAACCGCCCCGATATTTTAGATGCGGCGCTTTTGCGTCCAGGTCGCTTTGACCGCCAGGTCTATGTCACGCTGCCCGATATTCGCGGTCGGGAGCAAATTCTCAATGTGCACATGCGTAAAGTTCCCTTGGGACAGGATGTGAATGCAGGCGTAATCGCCCGCGGCACACCTGGCATGTCTGGCGCCGATTTGGCCAATCTGTGCAATGAGGCCGCACTGATGGCCGCCCGGCGCAACGCGCGCACTGTGGAGATGCAGGACTTCGAGAAGGCAAAAGACAAGATTTTGATGGGACCTGAGCGCAAGAGCATGGTGATGCCTGAGGGTGAGCGCAGGAACACGGCGTACCACGAGTCCGGCCACGCGTTGATAGGCAAGCTGCTGGCAAAGTGCGACCCTGTACACAAAGTGACCATCATCCCGCGTGGACGGGCGCTGGGGGTGACCATGAGTTTGCCGGCGCAAGACCGCTACAGCTACGACAGCGAGTACATGCTGCATCAAATCAGCATGCTGTTTGGTGGGCGCATCGCTGAAGAGGTGTTCATGAACCAAATGACCACCGGTGCCAGTAACGATTTTGAACGGGCAACGCACATCGCACGGGATATGGTTACCCGCTATGGCATGACAGACGCGCTGGGTCCTATGGTCTATGCTGAAAATGAAGGCGAAGTTTTCTTGGGTCGTTCGGTCACCAAGACCACCAACATGAGCGAGCAGACCATGCAAAAGGTCGATGGTGAAGTGCGACGCATCATCGATCAGCAGTACAGCCTGGCCCGTAAGCTGATTGAAGATAACCGCGACAAGATGCATGCCATGGCCAAGGCCCTGTTGGAGTGGGAAACCATTGACAGCGAGCAACTCGACGACATCATGGCTGGCAAGGAGCCTCGTCCGCCGAAAGACTGGACACCCCGCACCCCTTCGTCGGGCAGCGACAGTGGCGGGAGTGCGCCGGCTGTGAAGGCGGATGCCGCTCCGACGGCAGCCTGATCGCACCTGATCCGGCCGGGGTTTGGCCCATTGGCACAACCCCGGGGTGCCGGCTGCGGTGCCAAAGTGGACCAGAGGCGTTTCAAATCCGACCACCCTGATGTTTTGGCAAACCAGCCGTTTTCTTTTGGACTTGGCCGCGCCAAAGGTGATGGGCATTGTCAACATCACACCGGATTCATTCACAGATGGCGGTCAGAACCTCGATGTGCGTGCCGCCCTGCGCCACTGTGAGGAATTGCTCAAAGACGGGGCCGATCTGCTCGACCTGGGTGCTGAATCGACCCGCCCCGGCGCTTTGCCCCTGCCGACCGATGTAGAGCTGAGTCGCTTGCTGCCAGTGCTGCAGGCGGCGGTCAAGCTCGGTGTGCCCATTTCGGTCGATACCTACAAGCCTCAGGTCATGCAGGCGGCGCTCGATCTGGGGGTCGACATCATCAATGACGTCTGGGCGCTGCGTTGGATCGATCCAAGCTTGCTGCATCCCGAGGCTACTGGCCAACAGGTGGTGGCGGCTCACCCTGACTGTGGCATCTGCCTGATGCATATGCACCGCGAGCCACAATCCATGCAAGTGACGCCGATGGTTGGCGACGTGGTACCGCAGGTCCTCGACTTCCTGACTCGGTCTGCGCGTGAGTTGGAGCTTTTGGGCGTGGCCAGGCAACGCATCGTGCTTGACCCAGGTATCGGCTTTGGCAAGACGGTCGCCCAGAACTTTTCACTATTGGCCCAGCAACAGGCCCTGACAGCCAGTGGCTTTCCAGTGCTGGCCGGTTGGTCACGAAAATCATCACTGGCAGCCGCGTTGGGTTCGGTTGATCCGGCTATTTCTGTCGGTGGCTCCCACCCGCGGTTGATGGCCAGCGTTGCGGCTGCTCTGCTGGCAGTAGAACGCGGCGCCGCCGTGGTGCGCGTGCACGACGTGCGGGAGACCGTCCAGGCGCTCAAAGTACTGAATGCTATAAAATAAATAGCTAATTATTCAATAATGGTAAGGGCTGGAGGTGGAAATGACCAGAAGATATTTCGGTACCGATGGTATTCGCGGCACAGTGGGGCAGGTGCCCATCACGCCCGATTTCATCCTGCGTCTGGCCCATGCCGTTGGCCGGGTGTTGAAGCAGTATGAGACCCGCCCCATCGTACTTATCGGCAAGGACACCCGTATTTCTGGCTACATGTTAGAGAGTGCGCTGGAGAGTGGATTTAATTCTGCTGGCGTTGACGTTGTGCTTTTGGGGCCCTTGCCAACGCCTGGAGTGGCTTACCTGACGCGGACCCAGCGTGCGAGCTTGGGTGTCGTGATCAGCGCCAGCCACAACCCGTTTTTTGACAATGGCATCAAATTTTTCAGTGCACATGGTGCCAAACTGCCTGACGCCTGGGAACTTGATGTGGAGGCAGCTCTTGATGAGCCTCCCGTGTGGGCAGATTCAGCCAACTTGGGCAAGACCCGGCGCCTTGACGACGCTGCAGGGCGCTATATTGAGTTTTGCAAAAGTACTTGCGCCAACGACCTGACGCTTAAAGGCTTGAAAATCGTGGTCGATGCCGCACACGGGGCCGCCTACGCCATTGCGCCCAAGGTCTTCCATGAGTTGGGTGCTGAAGTAATCGCCATTGGCTGTCAGCCCGATGGCCTGAACATCAACCATGAGGTCGGGGCCACCCACCCACAAGCTTTGGTTCAGGCAGTTCGCGCACACTATGCGCACTATGGCATTGCGTTAGACGGCGATGCCGACCGACTTCAGTTGGTGGACGCCCAAGGGCGTTTGTATAACGGCGATGAATTGCTGTACTTGATGGTAGATGAGCGCTTGAATCGCGGCGAGGTGGTGCCAGGGGTGGTCGGCACTTTGATGACCAATATGGCCGTGCAGTTGGCGTTGGAGGCCCGCGGTGTCCGATTTATACGCGCCAAGGTGGGCGACCGTTATGTGCTCGAAGCCTTGGGGGCCCAACAGTGGCTGCTGGGGGGCGAGGGCTCCGGCCATCTGCTGGTGCTGGACAAGCACACCACTGGGGATGGGCTAGTGTCCGCTTTGCAAGTACTGCAAGCCTGTGTTCGCAGCGGCAAAACAATGGCTGAGTTGCTGGCGGCAGTACGGTTATTTCCGCAGACCCTGATCAATGTTCGCCTCAGGCCAGGCCAGGATTGGCAGGCCGCCCCTGGCTTGGCGGATGTCATCCGTGACGTTGAAGCTGAATTGCTGAATCACGGTCGTGTCCTGATCCGCGCCAGTGGCACCGAGCCACTGGTGCGCATCATGGTCGAGGCACGCGATGCAGACCAGGCCCAAGCTGGCGCAGAACGCATTGCCGCGAGCTTGACTTTATGAATCTGGCCACTTCGCCGTTATGCCGCGTTGAACAGGCCGATTACGCCAACACCGAGCATACCGCTGCCCTGATTTATCTGTTGGATGCCTACGCCTCTGACCCGATGGGCGGTGGGCATCCGCTCAATGATTTTGCACGTGTAAACCTGGTGGCAGCATTGGCAGCGCGACCTCAGGCTTTCAGTGTTTTGGCTTTCGGTTGCAGCACAGATGATCAGCCGTCAGAACCCATCGGCTTGGTCAACTGCTTCGAAGGGTTCTCAACTTTCGCCTGCCAACCGCTGGTCAACGTGCATGACGTGGTCGTGCTCCCAGCCTATCGGGGCCGGCGGGTCGCAGAAAACATGCTCGACTTGGTGACCGAAATCGCCCGTGAACGCGGCGCCTGCAAACTCACGCTCGAGGTACTCCAGGGCAACCGGGCTGCCATCAAGCTGTATGAGCGGGTCGGATTTTGTCACTATCAGCTGGACCCAACCATGGGACAAGCCCAGTTTTTCCAGAAGTGGCTGAGCTAGGCGGTCGCCGAGCTCCCATTGACGCTCGGTGGTAGCGCCGCAACTGTCAGTCATTGGCCAGCTCATTCAGACGTATCTGTCTTCATACTGACACATAATGGTCAAATAATCTAATCTGGAGTAACAAGACCAGAGGCAGGGTTGAAATTGATGGCCACAACCGATCCCAACCCCAACCCCGATCCCGTCCTTGCGCAGCCTACGCAAGCGCAGCAAGCGCTGACCTTGCTGGACCGCGATCACAGCATCCTGGCATTTAACGAGCGTGTGCTCGACTGGGCTTACCGCACTGACGTTCCCCTGTTGGAGCGACTACGCTACCTGTGTATCGTGTCTTCTAATTTGGACGAGTTCTTCGAGGTGCGGGCTGAGTCGCACCTGTTGGCCAATCAGCGCCAGGATGACAAAGGCACGTATACGGTTGCCTCGTTCGACAGATTGGCCCATGCCGCGCACACCTTGGTGGCGCGGCAATATGCACTTTTTAATGATGACCTGATACCGACGCTTGAAAAAAAAGGCATCCGGATCATTTCACATGGCGACCGGTCCGATGCACAGCGGCAGTGGGTCAAGCAGTATTTCCATCGGGATGTGCAACCTTTGCTAATTCCCGTCGTGCTCGATCCCTCGCATCCTTTTCCACAAGTGGCCAACAAGTCGCTAAATTTCATCGTTCGGCTGAGTGGCCCGGACGCCTTCGGGCGGCAGAACGAGGTCGCGATCGTTAAGGTGCCACGTGTACTGCCGCGCATGATTCAGATGCCGGCTAAAGTGGCTGGCGGTCCCCACTTATTTGTATCGCTGTCCAGTGTGATTCGTGCCCACTTGGCGGATCTCTTCCCGGGCCGCCAGGTGGGCCAATTCTCCCAGTTTCGCGTGACCCGGCACTCGGATTTGGCGGTAGACGAGGAAGATGTCAAAAACTTGCGCACGGCCTTGCGCCAAGGCTTGCAGCATCGGCATTTTGGCCAAGCCGTCCGCCTGGAAGTCTCAGCGGGCTGTTCGGATTTCCTGTCCGATTTCTTGCTCAAACAGTTTGACCTGCCACACCTAGCGTTGTATCGGGTACCAGGCCCTGTAAACCTGGTCCGCCTGACGCAATTGGTTGACTTGGTGCGCGCGCCTGAGCTGTGCTTCCCAGTCTATAAACCCTGCCACCCGACTCAATTGACGCCTGGCATGTCATTTTTTGACCGACTCAAGCTAGGTGATGTCCTGATTCACCAGCCATTTGAGAGTTTTAGCGGTGTGCTCGACTTCTTGCGCGAAGCGGTCCATGACCCGCAGGTCTTGGCGATCAAGCAGACCATTTACCGCACGGGCAGCGACTCGGAACTGATGGACTTGCTGCGCGAGGCAGTCCGTAGCGGCAAGGAAGTTACTGTGGTGGTTGAACTGAAGGCCCGCTTTGATGAAGAGGCCAATATCAATTGGGCTGAGGCCCTTGAGTCGATCGGAGCTCAAGTCTTGTACGGCGTGGTGGGGTTGAAGACGCACGCCAAGATGATGCTGATCACACGACGTGAGGGGCGGCAACTGAAACGTTATGCGCACTTGTCCACGGGCAACTACAACCCACGCACGGCTCGGCTTTATACCGATTGGAGTCACCTGACAGCAGATGCCGCATTGACAGCAGATATCGAGCATGTGTTTGTTCACCTCGCCAGTCACAGCCGTTTGCCTCGCATGAACCGCCTATGGTTGGCGCCGTTTCAACTGCACCGCAAATTGGTTGCCAGCATCAATGAGCTTGGACTAGCTGCCCTTTCGGGTACGCCCACCCGTATCGTCGCCAAGATGAACGCTCTGACCGATGAGGCGCTGATTCACGCGCTGATCCGCGCTGGCCAAAAGGGGGTCAAAATTGACCTTATTGTTCGTGGTGCCTGCATGTTGCCAGCCCAAGCCGCAGGCCAAACCGACAACATACGAGTGAGGTCGGTGATCGGTCGGTTCCTCGAGCACTCTCGTGTGTTTTATTTTCGCAATGGCGATGCAGAAGCACTGTACTTGTCCAGTGCTGACTGGATGAACCGCAACATGATGCGGCGCGTGGAGTTGGCTTGGCAAGTGACAGACCCGCTGCAACGCCAGCGAGTCGTCGACGAGTCACTGGTGGCCTATCTGCAGGATGACATTGACGCTTGGGAGATGGGCCCGGACGGAACCTATACACGGCTGAAGGCCAAGGGGCGCCGCCGCGCACAAGGTGCTCAATCGGCCCTGATGGCCCGCTATGGCGGCGTTAAGGGCGTTTGATATGGACCTGGTGCTATGGCGGCATGCCGAAGCCGAGGATTGGGTGCCTGGCTGCAATGACGGGCAAAGAGCGCTCACGCCACGTGGCGTCAAGCAGGCGGCCAGAATAGGTGCCTGGCTTGATCGCCAACTGCCGGATGGCGCACGCGTGCTCGTTAGCCCAGCACTCCGGACTGAGCAGACTGCCCTAGCCCTGGGCCGCAAATACAAGGTCAAATCTGAATTGGCCAGCGACGGCACGGCTGAGCAACTGCTGGCTGTATCGCAATGGCCGGATGGTAAGGGCACTATTCTTATCGTCGGACACCAACCCGTGCTTGGTCAAGTCATTGCCCAGTTGCTCTGCCTCAACAGCAGCGACTGTGCTGTCAAAAAAGGAGCGGTTTGGTGGCTGCGTAACCGGGAGCGTGAATCCCAGGCGCAAACCGTGGTGGTGACGGTTCAGACCCCGGAAGTTGTTTAAGCCAAGCAAGGCGATTGGTCAGCGCCAGGGCGTCGTGAGGAGCAGCCGGGGCTTATGCTACTTCTGCTGTGGCTGGACGCCCGGTCTTGATGGTCGGTACTGACTTCATGGCATTCATAAATGCAGCATCGGTCATCGCGGCCAATGCTTTGATGCCAGCGCGTATCAACTCTCCCTTTTTCGCGGGATGGTTTAAGGTCATGGCGCGCTGCTTGAGCTCTTCAAGCACCAAGTATTCTGGCTTAGGAATGGTGAAGCTGTCGCGCACCAGTTTGGCTTTCTTTGCCTTATGTGCTTTTACACCGACGGTAGTCGAAGGCAATGTGGCCGCAGCTTTAACCAGTTTTGGCGCACCGTCAACTTTGACCTCCAGCGCCGTTTTTTTTGTCGCTCGAGGTGGTTTGGGTGCTGCGACAGCGGTGATTGGCGTGCTTGCTGCAACCTTGGTAGTCCCGCCAGACTTAGGTGCTTTGCGGTTGGCGACAAGGGGTTGAGTACGGATAACCATTTGACTTCTCCTGAAAATAACGATTTATATAGTTTATACCGTTATTTTTTACATGTCCATACTTCGCGTCAAACTGTGCCGTAACCTAGGGTGGGTATCAAGCCACGCTCGTCTGCTCCCGCAGTTCCAACGCCCATGGCGTTTTTTGCCAGGCCAACACCTCTTCCCGCAGCAGATGGGCTGATTGAGGGAAGGCCCTATCCCAGCCCTGGGCGTACTGAAGTTCGAATGTCTTGCTTGTCTTGCGTGGTGTCGACAGGCACAGACCGTCCGTGAATGGCTCTCGACGCGCGTGACACAGGATCACCGCGAGCCGCAACGCCAATAACTGTTGCACGAAAGGAATATCGGTGAAGTCTGCCTCCAGTTTGCGCAATTTGCCACGATGGCCCAGAACCAGTAGGCTGAGCTTGTGCAGTTCCGACTGCGTGAAGCCCAAGGCGTCAGATTGATCAAGGATGTAGGCGCCATGCTTGTGGTAATCGCTGTGCGAAATATGGCTGCCGATTTCATGCAAGGTGGCAGCCCACTTGAGTTTTCGGTGCAGTCGCTCGGATGCAAGGGGCTCAAGAGCCATAGAAGCGGTCTGGAGCTGGGTCAGGAGCAGGGTTGCGACTCGCCCAACCCGCTGACCATGGGTGGCATCAGCGCCAAATTTCATAGCTAGACGGTCGACGGATTTGGAGCGCACATCGGATGGCTCATGGTCTTGCCCCATGAGTTCATAGAGCAGCCCATGCCGAAGTCCTCCTGAGGCAACCCGCATTTCATCGATTTGCAGCAAGTCGAACAAGGCCCGCAATATGCTCAAACCGCCGCCAATGATGGCTCGTCGATCATCCCTCATGCCAGGCATGCGAATCTTGTCGGCGCTCTCAGCGTTCAACACTTTGTCAAGCAGCCAGTCGAGGCCGGCCTGGCTGATTGACTCGGTGGGCCAGCCGGCAGCGGCTAGCACATCACCCACCGCTCCCACGGTGCCCGCGGATCCGTAGGCAAAGTCCCAGCCATCGCGCGGGTAGGCATTCAGTACCTCATCAAGCACCGCCTTAGCGCCAATTTCGGCCATCCGGAAGGCCGCCTTAGAGAATTGCTGGTCAGCGAAGTACCGGTTAGACCAGGTGATGCTGCCCACTCGGAAAGACTCCATGCTCGTCGGAGTACGGCCTTGGCCCAAAATAAGCTCAGTGGAGCGACCGCCGATATCGAGTACCAACCGACGTTCTTGTCCTGGTGGCAAGCCTTGTGTGACACCTTGGTAAATGAGTCGCGCCTCTTCCCTGCCAGAGATGACATCAATGGGGAATCCGAGCACGCTATTGCCGTGTAGTAAAAACTCATCTCGATTACGAGCCTCGCGCAGGGTTTGAGTTGCCACTGCCCGCACTTCATGGCTCTTGAAACCAGCCAAACGTTCACCAAACCGCGCCAGACAGTCCCATCCCCTTTGCATCGCCTCTGGTGTGAGTTTGCGGTCTTCGTCCAGGCCGTTTCCTTGACGAACGGTTTCCTTCAAGTATTCGATTCGGTGAAATTGTCCGTGGTCGATACGCCCGATTTCCAGGCGAAAACTGTTCGATCCGAGGTCGACTGCTGCCAACCGAGTGCCATTCTGCATGCTTCGTGAGGATTGTTACATCAATGTCCAGCATAGCATTGGCATCGCCGATCGAGGCAAGTGCTCTGAGACAAGTTTTGATTCAGTAAACCTCAGGCACCATGATGTGCTCTGGGATGGGATGACGCACGTAGTCCTCGTGCCGTTCCCGCGGCGGCAAGACGATCGCTGGGTGTTCAATTTCGCCGTAGGGGATCTGCCTCAGGAGGTGATGAATGCAGTTCAGGCGGGCTTTTTTCTTGTCCACGGCCTGGACGATCCACCAGGGAGCCTGGTCGATGTGGGTACGCTCCAGCATCACCTCTTTGGCCTTGGTGTAGTCCTCCCAGCGCCGCCGCGACTCCAGGTCCATGGGGCTAAGTTTCCATTGCTTGAGCGGGTCATGAATGCGACCAAGAAAGCGCGCATACTGCTCGTCGTCAGAAATCGAAAACCAGTACTTGATCAGCTGAATGCCGGACCGAACCAACATTTTTTCGAATTCGGTCACTGAACGAAAGAATTCTTCGTACTGCTCGTCAGAGCAAAACCCCATTACCCGTTCGACGCCTGCGCGGTTGTACCAACTCCGGTCAAAAAGTACCAATTCACCAGCCGCTGGCAGATGCGACACATACCGCTGGAAATACCATTGGGTTTTCTCGCGATCATTAGGCGCTGGCAAAGCCGCGACGCGACATACACGGGGATTCAGGCGCTGAGTGATGCGTTTGATGACGCCGCCCTTACCTGCCGCGTCTCTACCCTCAAACAAGATAACCACTTTTTGGCCACTTTTAACGACCCAGTCCTGCAGTTTTACCAGTTCTGCCTGCATCCGGAACAACTCACGAAAGTAGAGGCGTCGGCTGTCCCGGACCTCGGCCAAAGTCAGATGGGTCGACTTGTCAGATACGGTATCTAGAAACCGATCTTCAAGTTCAAGTTCGTACTCCTCGTCGTAGCTGTCCAGCAGGTCCTGCGAAATTCGGTCTGCCAAAGTTTTGTCGTCGGGGTTCAATGGATAGTCCTGATCTTGAAACTTATTGGTCAGAGGACGGTAGTCCAAATTAGTGACGATTTCGTGACAGTCTTGTTCATGCTTTGCATGGAATCCCAGCTTGAAGCGTTTTAAAATTTTCACAATATCGACACATTTGAAGTCTAAAGTGCAGAGCATCTTGAGAGCTGGTTTTGCAACTTAACCCCTAAGGAACTTCAATGACATTCAAATTCAATAACACGGTAGTCGCCACGGGCTGCCTGCTGTCCCTCTTGTCCGCCAATACGGTGTGTGCACAGGAAATTACCGGTGCTGGCGCTTCCTTCCCTGCGCCCATCTATTCAAAGTGGGCAGCCGATTACAACAAGTCGACTGGTGTCAAAGTTAACTATCAGTCTGTTGGTTCTGGTGCAGGCATCAAACAAATTGACTCCAAGACGGTCGATTTTGGCGCGTCAGACATGCCTTTGACTGATGATGAGTTGGCCAAGAAAGGGCAAATTCAATTCCCTACCGTCATCGGTGGTGTGGTGCCGGTGATCAACATCAAAGGCATCAATCCAGGCCAGTTGAAGCTCAGCGGACAGGTGCTTGGTGACATTTTCTTGGGAAAAATCACGAAGTGGGATGATGCGGCTATCAAAGCGCTCAACCCGACGCTCGCCTTGCCTGACGCGGCAATTGCGCCGGTGCGCCGCGCCGATGGTTCTGGAACCTCATTCCTCTTCACAAATTACCTCAGCAAAGTGAATGCTGAGTGGAAAACCAAAGTGGGTGAGGGCACAGCAGTCAATTGGCCGACAGGCGCTGGTGGCAAGGGTAATGAGGGAGTGGCTGCATTTGTAGGCCGCCTGCCGAACTCGATCGGCTATGTGGAGTATGCCTATGTCAAGCAGAACAAGATGACCTACGCCTTGATGCAAAATTCAACCGGGGCGTTTGTTTCCCCTGACGACACAGCTTTCAAAGCGGCGGCAGCAGGGGCGGACTGGGCTAAGACCTTCTATCAGATTTTGACCAATCAGCCTGGCAAAGATTCTTGGCCAATTTCTGGCGCGACCTTCATATTGATGCATAAACTGCAGGAAAAGCCAGTGAATGGCAGCGAGTCGCTTAAATTCTTCTCCTGGGCCTATAAAAATGGTGACAAAGCTGCGGACGATCTGGACTACGTTCCGATGCCTAAGCCGGTTGTTGCCGCAATTGAAAAAACCTGGGGTGAGCTCAAGGATGCATCGGGCAAGCCGATTGCGTTTAAATAATTAGTCCAGCAACAGCGGCTGCCTTCCTAGAGGTGTGATTGTGTCATCTACACTGCCTGTTTCCGAAATGTCCCTTGACCGCGCAACCGGTGAGACAGGACGTGCCATGACCAATCCACCACCCCGAAAAAGACCGATTTCCGGCCCAATCGCGGACCGAGCCTTCGGTTGGCTCGCCAAGGGTGCAGCGGTGTTCACCTTGGCCATCTTGCTGGCTATCCTCGCGTCGCTCACCATCAGCGCTTGGCCAGCCATCAGTAAATATGGTTTTGGTTTCCTGACCAGCACTAATTGGGACCCCGTGAAAGAGGATTTCGGAGGTTTGGTGATGATCTACGGGACCTTGATGACATCGCTGATTGCGCTGATCATCGCGGTCCCGGTCAGCTTTGGTATCGCCGTTTTTCTGACAGAGCTTTCACCCGCTTGGCTCAAACGCCCTCTGGGAACTGCGGTTGAACTGTTGGCCGCTATTCCGTCCATCGTTTATGGCATGTGGGGATTGTTAGTGTTTGGCCCGTTGCTCGCCACCTATGTGCAGCAGCCTTTGCAGTCCCTGTTCGTAGGAGTCCCCTACCTCGGTGCTTTGGTCTCCGGGCCGCCGGTCGGGATTGGTATTCTGTCGGCTGGGATAATTCTGGCGATCATGATCATTCCGTTCATAGCCGCAGTTATGCGTGACGTATTCGAGGTGACTCCGACGTTGCTGAAAGAATCAGCCTACGGCCTGGGTGCCACGACCTGGGAGGTGGTTTCTAAAGTGGTGCTTCCCTACACCAAGGCGGGCGTGATTGGCGGCATCATGCTGGGCTTAGGTCGCGCTATTGGCGAGACGATGGCTGTGACCTTTGTCATTGGCAACTTTAATCAATTGGATTCTCTCAGTCTGTTCCAGGCTGCTAACAGCATCACCTCGGCGCTGGCCAATGAGTTTGCGGAAGCTGGTCAAGGCCTGCACCAAGCTGCGTTGATGTACCTGGGCTTGGTGCTTTTCTTTATCACCTTTGTGATCCTCAGTCTGTCCAAATTGTTATTGACGCAGCTCAAGAAAAATGAGGGTTCGAAGACATGAGTACCGGTGAACACCTTTTGAAAAACGCGGATCTGCGAGCCACTCGCCGTGCCAACTATGCCAGCCGGAAACTGGTTAATCAGGTTGCGTTGACGCTTTCTCTGCTGGCAATGTCATTTGGTCTGTTTTGGTTGTTTTGGATCTTGTTCGACACCATCGTGCTTGGTGTGAGCGGTATAACTTGGACCACAATGACCCAGATGACACCGCCGCCAAACGACGTTGGTGGCCTAGCCAATGCGATCTTTGGCTCTTTCCTGATGGTCGGTCTTGCTGCGCTTGTAGCGACGCCGATTGGTATCATGGCCGGAATTTATTTGGCCGAGTTTGATACCCGTGGCTGGTTGGCATCGGTGACACGTTTTGTCAATGACATTCTTTTGTCAGCACCATCTATCGTGATTGGGCTTTTTGTCTATTCGGTGGTGGTGGTGCGGTTCAAGTCTTTTTCGGGCATAGCTGGCGTCATAGCTCTGGCTTTGATTGTTATTCCCATCGTGATCAGGACTACCGAGAACATGCTCCAGTTGGTGCCATCTGGCCTGCGGGAGGCCGCTTATGCGCTCGGCGCACCCAAGTGGAAGGTCATTCTTAGCATCACACTGCGTGCGTCAAGAGCTGGGGTTGTGACTGGTGTGTTACTGGCGATCGCAAGAATTGCCGGCGAAACTGCACCATTGTTGTTCACGGCGCTAAGCAACCAGTTTTGGACAACAAGCCTGGGGGAGCCGATGGCAAGTTTACCGGTGACCATATTTAAGTTCGCTATGAGTCCTTACGAAAACTGGCAAAAGCTGGCTTGGGCAGGTGTTTTCATCATCACGGTGACCGTCCTGGGGCTCAATGTTTTGGCGCGGGTCCTAACCCGCAGCAAGAACTAGTCCTGTCAACGATTTCAAAAAATAGACCATCACTGATTGGATTGCCATGAATGTTGTAAGTGCAACGCTGGACAGACCGAAGATTTCGGTCAAAAATCTTGATTTTTACTACGGTAAGTTTCATGCGCTGAAGAATATCAATCTCGAGATTCCCGAGAAAAAAGTGACTGCTTTTATCGGCCCATCAGGATGTGGGAAGTCGACATTGTTGCGAGTTTTTAACCGAATGTTCGAGTTGTATCCGGAACAGCGTGCCGAAGGGGAAATTCTTCTGGACGGCGACAACTTGCTGACCAGCAAAGAAGATGTTGCTTTGCTGCGTGCGAAGGTTGGCATGGTGTTTCAAAAGCCTACGCCCTTTCCCATGTCAATTTATGATAATGTGGCTTTCGGTGTAAAGCTGTTTGAGTCCCTGAACGCGACTGACCTCGAGGAGCGTATCGAATGGGCCTTGCGCAAGGCAGCGCTCTGGACTGAGGTCAAGGATAAACTACATCAAAGCGGGTCGAGTTTGTCTGGCGGGCAACAACAGCGTTTGTGCATTGCGCGAGGCATTGCCATCAAGCCAGAAGTGTTGTTGCTGGATGAGCCTTGCTCGGCTCTGGATCCCATTTCGACTGCCAAAATTGAAGAGCTTATCACCGAGCTCAAGTCTGATTACACGGTTGTAATAGTGACCCATAACATGCAGCAAGCAGCCCGCTGCAGCGATTACACCGCTTATATGTACCTCGGTGACTTGATAGAGTTTGGCGCCACTGAGCAAATCTTTTTCAAGCCGAATCGCAAGGAAACTGAAGACTACATCACTGGCCGCTTTGGATAAGGATTTGACATGCCTGAAAAACATCTTTCGACCCAGTTTGACAGCGAGTTAAGTGCCGTCTCCAGTCGTGTCATGGAGCTCGGTGGTTTGGTTGAATCTCAGATTCGCCAGGCAATTTACGCGCTGTCTCAATTCAGTGTTGAAGTAGCCAATGAGGTTTCGGCAGCCGAGGCCCGGGTAAACGCCATGGAAGTGGACATTGACCGCGAACTCTCCAGCATCATTGCTCGTCGCCAACCGACGGCGCGTGATTTGCGGTTGCTGATTGCTATCTCTAAAACCACGGCAAACCTAGAGAGGGTTGGCGACGAGGCTGAAAAGATCGCCCGCATGGTGCGCTCCATCATTGACAGCGGTGCACCACGTTCTTTGCCTTCGCTTGAATTGCGGGTAGCAGCCGATCTTGCGTCTGGCTTGCTGCGTAAAGCTCTGGATGCATTTGCTCGGCTGGACACGCAAGCAGCCGTGTCTATCTTGAAAGAGGACGACCAGATCGATCGCGAGTTTGATGGTTTTGTGCGTAAGTTGGTGACCTACATGATGGAAGATCCGCGGATGATCTCACCCAGCTTAGACCTGCTTTTTCTTGCCAAAGCGATTGAACGAATTGGCGATCACGCCAAAAATATTGCGGAGTTCATCATCTATGTGGTCAAAGGCGCAGATGTGCGTCACACGTCAATGGAACAAATTGAATCGGTGGTGAAATGAGGCAGCAACCCGGCGTGTTGATTGTTGAGGATGAGCCGGCAATTGTTGAACTAATTGCTGTGAATTTGCGGCACAACGGCTTCAGACCGATTTGGGCCATGGACAGCGCTTCAGCCCAATGCGAGCTCGACGCAGTTCTGCCAGATGTCATTTTGCTGGACTGGATGCTACCCGGCGAAAGTGGGCTGACTCTGGCCAAGCGATGGCGTGCCAACCCGCGGACCAAAGCGGTTCCCATCATCATGCTCACTGCGCGTGGTGATGAAATAGATCGCGTGGCTGGACTCGACGCCGGTGCCGACGATTACATTGCCAAACCCTTTTCCACAAAGGAGTTGTTGGCTCGGGTGCGTGCGGTACTGCGTCGACGTGCCCCCGAACAGGTCGGTGGAACGGTGGCAATTGCGGGCCTGTCCCTTGACGCCTCCACCTACCGTGTGACCTTCATGGACCAGATGTTGAAATTGGGGCCGACAGAGTTCAAGTTGCTTCATTACTTCATGAGCCATGCAGAGCGTGTGCACAGTCGTTCGCAGTTGCTTGATAAAGTCTGGGGCGATCATGTTTTCATTGAGGAACGCACGGTGGATGTGCATGTCAAGCGTTTGCGGGAAGCGCTTGGTGTAACCGCTGGGCAAATGATTGAAACGGTTCGCGGTGCCGGTTATAGACTAACGGCACATGTCACCCCGGTGGCTCGCTCACAGGTCAATGCCTGAAGACCGTCCTGTCTCGGCGGCTCTTAATCTGAAAAGGGCTGTGCCATGATTTGGCGCGCTATTGGTTTTATTGGACTTCAGGTGGGGGGGGGCTTGTTTGGTTGGCTGGTTTTGCCAGTCCAGCCTGACCAAGGCGCTTTTGCAGGGGTGGTTTGCGCTGGCCTTGCTTGGTTCGTGGCGGATACGCTCAGGGGCGCTCGCTTGCTGCGATGGGTTCGCGCTGGTGATGTGGCGCAACCAGCGCCTACCTCTGGACTGTGGGGCGAAATTGCCGAGCGTGTGCGTCGTCTGGTCCGTGTACGGGAGCGGATGACCAGCGACAGCCAAGATCGGCTGAACGATTTTCTGGGCGCCTTGCAAGCCTCTCCAAACGGCGTGGTACTGCTTGATGCGCAGGGTCGCATCGAGTGGTTCAACCATACGGCGTCCCAACACTTCGGGCTCGACGCCCGGCGTGACTTGCAGCAGTATCTAGGCAATTTGGTCCGCGATCCAGGTTTTGCGGCCTACTTGGCAGGGCGCGACTATATCCATGAATTGGCCGTTCCTGGTCGTGGCAGCACGGCTTTGCGTCCGGTCAGTCTGTCCATTCAACTGCACCCCTATGGTGAGGGGCGCTTGCTGCTGCTGTCTCGTGACGTGACAGCGCTCGAGCAGGCCGAGGCGATGCGCCGGGATTTTGTGGCTAACGTCTCACATGAAATTCGCACACCGCTGACGGTTCTCTCTGGTTTTGTGGAGACCCTACAAACCCTGACGCTTAGCGAGACTGAGCGCGAACGCTACTTGGGCACGATGGCATTACAAGCCCAACGCATGCAAACGCTGGTGAATGACTTGCTGATGCTGTCTCGGCTGGAGGGTAGCCCGCCGCCGGGTCTGGCAGACTGGGTGTCGATGCCCATCCTGATGGCGCAATTGGAACGCGAGGCGCGCGAGCTCTCGGCGGTGCTTTGCGCCAAAGCTGGTAGGGTCCAGACCCTGGTGTTTGACATTCAGGGGCAGTGCGAGTTGAGTGGGTCGGCGAACGAGATCCTCAGTGCTGCCAGTAATCTGGTCACCAATGCTGTCAGGTACACGTCGCTCAACGGTGAGGTGCATGTGGGCGTTGAGACCCTACCGAATGGTAGCGTTGAGTTTTCTGTGCGAGACACTGGTCCGGGCATTGCCCCTGAGCATATTCCCCGGCTGACCGAGCGCTTTTATCGCGTTGACCGCAGCCGCTCTCGGGACACAGGGGGTACCGGGCTGGGCTTGGCAATTGTCAAACATGTGGCACAGCGCCACGGTGCAGAGCTGACTATTGCAAGTACGCCAGGTCAAGGTTCCAGGTTCAGCATCATCTTCCCGCTCGAGCGCGTGCGCTAGACCGATTGAGCCTTGCCTACCCTAAAGCAAGGCTTGCACCTAACGCTGGTAGATCAACAGGTTATCGTTGCTGTCGGTTGGATGGCTTTGCTCTGATGAAAGCGTCCATGATGTCAGATCCACATTAGCAGATGCTGGTCCGACGATGTCCCGGTTGACAATCAGCCAGCGACATTTGGCTGCGTCGCCTACCGGCTTGATTAACAGTGCGCCGTGGAATTCAAGCGCTGTGATCTGACCGACGGTCAAGCCAAAGTGGTAAGCACAATCGCCGGCCTGAGCTGAGCGCATTGCGAGTAGCGTGCGGTGTACCAGTGGCACATAGCTGCGCGCGTAGTTGAGCAGAGGCAACCACAGGGTCATGAGCAGTAGCCAGCACAGGGCCGCGCCCCCTGCGGGCAAAACCATGCTTTTCCAGATTGCTGCCCGATGTCGGCCAGCGCGCCATTTGACTAACCATAACCAGGCGCTGCTGGCGCCGAGCGCAATGAGAAATGGTGCGCCCGAGAAGCTGGGGACAAAACCTGGTGCTAGGCGCTCCACATTGGCTGCCGGTTGCCACGGGACGCCGGTTTGCATCGCGACCCAAACCAGCCAAATGACAAAGGCACAACCAGAAAAAAACAGGACCGTGAACCAGTCAATCAAGGCAGCTACGGTACGCTGCAACGTGGGTAAGGCAAAGGCTGCCAAGGTGGCAAGAGCCGGCAGCGCGAGCAGCAGGGTGCGTGCGGGTGAGGCTGTGGCAAGTGTAGTCCCGAGGGTGACCAGAACAAACCACAAGGGTAAGGCCAGGTGCCGACTGGGTCGGCTCAAATAGCGCAGCAAATGACGCCGCCACCGCCACAAGGTCCAAAGTGCCAGTGGCCAAGCGGGCCAGGTGAACCAGATGAGAAGATTTCCGATGCCGAGCCAGGTTTCTCCGGCAGTCGGTGGCAGGGCGATACGCCAACGCCAAAGCTGTAGCGTGCTAGCAATCGATGCCGCCAGAATCGTCAAGGTGGTCAAAGTCGCAGCATTGAGTCTGGCCGCACGGACCTCTGCTGGTCCTTCACCAGTGTCGAGCAGTGAGGTCAGCGATCCGCCTAAGCCCAGCAGGACCGCAAGGGTAGGCGCACCCGATAGCACCAGCCCACCCAAACCGATGGCCGTAGCAAACAGGGGTAGGCTACGGCGGTTGGGAGACGCTGCAAAGCCATAGAAAGCCAGCGCAGAAAAACCGAGTTGTGCCAGGATGGGTGTCGTCTCATGGGCGGGTTGTGCCAGCCCAAGGCACGCAATCAGTGCCAATAGGGCGCCATCTGCCAGAGCACGAGCGTAGTCGGTTGGCAGAGCTTCGCCGCCAAAGGCAAAGGGCAGCGGTTGCGCCTGCGGGCTTCGGGCCAGTTGGTAGGTGCCGTACCATGTCCCGATCAAAGTAACGATCAGCAGACCAATAAATGGGATTCTGGCGGCAAAGTCGGCGTCCACCCAGGCGGGTGCCAGTTGTATGGCCCAAGCCCCAAGCCAAAAAGGCAGAAGGGCGTTTACTTCAGGCGAGATGCCCATGATTTGAGGGGACATCCAGGCCGTAGAGCCACTGGCTAATGCCGTCATATAGCCAAAAGCGGTGATGTCGTCAGATCGCCAGGGTGCGCGACCTATAAAACCCGGCAGAATGTACGCTAGGCAGAACAGTACCAGCGCTGCACGCGGCAGTCGCTGCACGGCTGCCTGAGCCACGATCGCTGGATTAGGTTGGTTCATGTCTAATAAAAAAAGGCAGCACGGTAAACCGGGCTGCCCTTCCTTGGAAACTGTTTTGCTAGCTTATTTGGCCGCAGTCTTTCCAAAACGATTGCGGAAGCGCTCGACGCGGCCACCCATGTTATCCACAGACTTTTGAGTGCCAGTGTAAAAGGGGTGCGATTCACTTGAGGTATCAAGTTTGTACAGCGGCAATTCACGGCCATCTTCCATCTTGATCATCTCTTTCGCGTTAGCGCAAGAGCGGGTGACGAACTTGAACCCGTTGGACAGATCCATGAAGCATACGTCGCGGTAATTGGGGTGAATGCCGGTTTTCATTGATTCTCCATCAGTTGCGTCAGCCGCGACAGGCCCTCGAGCAAACCCTTGCCCAATTCAAAACCTGCCGTACTTGTCGCGTAAAACCTCAAATTATAGTCTAGCCACCGCGACGCATCATGTCGAAAAATTCACTGTTGGTCTTGGTGGCGCGCATCTGCTTAAGTACCATTTCCATGGCCTCGATCTCATCCATGTTGTACAGAAATTGCCGAAGAATACGGGTCTTTTGTAAGATTTCTGGTTGTAGCAACAACTCCTCTCGCCGGGTGCCGCTTCGGTTGAGTTGGATCGATGGAAACACGCGCTTTTCGTAAAGGCGGCGGTCAAGGTGTATTTCGGAGTTACCAGTACCTTTGAATTCCTCAAAAATCACTTCGTCCATGCGACTCCCTGTGTCGATCAAGGCTGTGGCAATAATGGTCAGCGACCCGCCTTCTTCAACATTGCGCGCGGCGCCCAGGAATCGTTTAGGCCGTTGCAGGGCGTTGGAATCGACGCCGCCCGTCAGAACCTTGCCGCTGGAGGGCACCACATTGTTATAGGCGCGGGCCAGTCGGGTGATGGAGTCTAGCAAGATCACCACGTCTTTTTTAAGTTCAACCAGCCGTTTGGCACGCTCGATAACCATTTCGGCCACATGGACGTGTCGTGCGGCCGGTTCGTCAAAGGTCGAGGCAATTACCTCGCCTTTAACGGTGCGCTGCATCTCAGTCACCTCTTCAGGGCGCTCGTCTACAAGCAGCACCATCATGTGGATATCCGGATAGTTGGCTGAAATGGCGTGCGCGATGTGCTGCATCATCACCGTCTTGCCGCTTTTCGGCGGCGCCACCAGCAGGGCGCGTTGACCTTTGCCAATCGGGGCAATGATGTCAATTACGCGCCCCGTGATGTTTTCCTCGGTTTTGACATTTTCCCGCTCCAGACGCATCTGCACCTTGGGAAACAGTGGGGTCAGGTTTTCAAACATCACTTTGTGTTTGTTGTCCTCCGGCCCTCCGCCATTAACCCGGTCAAGCTTGTTCAGGGCAAAGTAGCGCTCACCATCTTTGGGCGTGCGTACCTCACCCTCAATCATGTCGCCGGTATGCAGGTTGAAACGGCGCACCTGGCTTGGGCTGATGTAGATGTCGTCGGTGCTGGCGGTGTAGCTGGTGTCAGGGCTGCGCAGGAAACCAAAGCCATCTGGCAGGATTTCAAGCACGCCATCAGCAATGATCTGTTCACCGGTACGGGCGCGCTTCTTGATGATGGCGAACATCAGTTCCTGTTTGCGCATCCGCCCCGTGTTTTCGATTTCAAGCTCTTCGGCCTGTTTGAGGACTTCGGACACGTGAAGTGCCTTGAGTTCGTTTAAGTGCATGAAATAGCCCTAAATGGGTTGAAAACAAATGCCGGGGGGAGGTTTGGGGAGGGGCGGAACTGTAGCCGCAACCACAGCGTTCTAAACCAAGAACTCGAACCGGCTCAGGATGAAAGCGGGAGATCTTGAGAATTATGACAGGAAAATAAGGCAATCAGGTGGCAGTAGGTCAAACTGCTGCCTTAACCAATCAGCGAGGCCCCGTATGAACTGAGTGCAGTTCTCGGGTAGCCCCACCGCTGACCGGTTGCATCATGCCAGTTGTTGGTCAATAAACGCGGTCATCTGGGCCTTGCTCATAGCGCCCACTTTGGTCGCAGCCAATTGCCCGTCCTTGAACAACATGAGGGTCGGAATGCCCCTGATGCCGAACTTGGCTGGAATGTCCCGGTTTTCGTCCACATTCATTTTTGCAATTTGAAGCTTGCCAGCATAAGCTGTGGAGACTTCGTCTAGGATTGGCGCGATCATTTTGCAAGGGCCGCACCACTCCGCCCAATAGTCCACGAGAACGGGCTGGCTCGATTGCAGCACGTCTGTGTCAAATGTTGCGTCGGTGACGTGTTTAATGAGTTCGCTGGCCATGGTATTTCCTAAAGTAGAGTGGTCGGTACAGTTAAAGTGGGGAAATTGTGACAGAAACCAAGCCCCATGACCGAGTGTCTTTGACCTATGCCTGAATTAGCCCAAAAGCATCACGCCGATTTTGCTTGGGACCGGGTGATTGAGCTGCTGTCCGTTGAGCTGGAACGCCGTCGCGTGCATCCGACCCAGGTCGTTGTACTGCTTCCGTTTGCACAATTGATGGCGGAGGCCATGAGCGCCTGGCAACGGCGCCTTGCCAGCACAACGGTGCACGCGCAACTTGTACCCCGTTTTGAAACAACCAGCAACTGGTCGCGCAGCCTGGGTGCGCCCGCGTTCGACCCCAATGACTTGCGAGTTGATGCAGCGCGTGATGTGCTGACAGCAGCAGCCTTGTTGAAACGCACGGGCTTGGGCGAACACCAGGAGGCCTTAACGCCCAAGCTGATGGAGGCTGCCTGGAGTTTGGCCCGGGTAGGTGCTGCAGTATCGCCATTGCGACGGGCTGTCTGGGCGGCATCATTGGCGCCGCTGCTGACAGCCGGTATGGCAGAACCGATCCTGTCCCTGGAGGCGGCAGCAGCGCAACTGGCGCTGGCCTGGGTCGGCAGCTCGAACTATCCCACTGATCAGGTGTTTAGCTGTGAGCCTGAGCTGTTGGTGGTGTTGGAGGGTTTTCAGGATGAGGGTTTGACCCAGGCCCTGTTGACCCTGCGCGGCAACAGGGCGATAGCGCTGTCGCTGCTGCCTGATCAGTTGCAGTCGCCTACCGAGGGGCAGATCACCTTTCATGCGGCGCAAGATTTACACGACGAGGCCGAGCGGGCGAGTGCATGCGTGCTGAACCACATTGCGGCGGGGCATGCCCCGGTGGCGCTGGTGGCGCAGGACCGTGTGTTGACGCGCCGGGTGAGAGCCATGTTAGCTGAACGCGGCGTGGCCGTCCGCGATGAGACTGGCTGGACCTTATCGACGACCCGTGCAGCCGCTTCGTTGATGGCGCTTTTGCGCAGTTGCCTCTGGGACGCAAGTTCTGACCAGGTACTGGATTGGCTCAAACACGCCCCAGCGTTCGATGCCGCGCAGGTATCGGTGCTGGAGACCCGGCTGCGACGCAGAGGAGTGCGTGCCTGGCAAGTGCCGGCGCCTAACCAACCATTGGAGCTGCAAATTCAGTCCGTGCGTGACAGCCTGCAATCGACGCGGCCACTGTCGCAATGGCTGGCCGCTCTGCGCTTGGCCTTGCAGGCCAGCGGCCAGTGGCCACTTTTGCTGGAAGACGCGGCGGGGCAGGCAGCGCTCGATATATTGAGGTTGCGCCAGGGCGCAGAACAAGAATTTGACGATGTGGCCGCTCGCATGGGCTTGCCGGCATTTATCGGCTGGGTCACCCAAACGCTGGAGAGTGTGAGCTTTTCACCGCCTCACCCGGCCCTGGCCCAAGTGCACATTTTGCCTCTCACGCAATTGTTGGGGCGACCGTTTGCGGCCGTGGTACTTCCGGGATGTGATGAAGTGCGGCTGCCGGTATCGCCTGAGCCACCAGGGCCCTGGACACCCGCGCAACGGCTGCTGCTGGGGTTGCCGTCCCGCGAGCGCCTAGCGCTGGCACTCAGGGATGCTTGGCACTACGCCCTGCAGTTTCCGTCCATTGATATTCTTTGGCGAACCAGTGAAGGTGGGGAGAGCTTGCTGCCCAGCGGCTTGGTGCAACAACTACAGTTGGATCGATCTCCTGTCCTGGCAATAGACCCGCGAGCGCTGCTCCGGCTGACACCACAGCCTGGCCTCCGGCCACAGCCGAGCGCTCAGAGCCTGCCATTGTCCCGGTTGTCCAGTTCGGCTTATGAAGACCTTCGGCGCTGTCCGTACCGGTTTTTTGCCCTGCGCCAGTTGCGGCTGCAGGAGGCCGATGAACTCGACGCTGGGCTGGATAAACGTGATTTTGGCAATTGGCTGCATGCGGTACTGGGGCATTTTCATGAGACCCTGGCGGCTGCGCCGAGCGCTGAAATGTCGGCGCGACTGGCCCTGATGCAATCGGCAGCAGAAAAAAGTACGCTTGATTTGGGTTTGTCGCCTGCTGAATTTCTGCCTTTTGCCGCAGCTTGGCCGCGTATTCGGGCCGGCTACCTCGCTTGGTTGGCAGAGCACGAGTCTGCTGGCGCGCGCTTCAGTGCGGCAGAGGTCTGGCGAGAGCAGCCGTTGGGTCAATTGACCTTGGTCGGCCAGATTGACCGCGTGGACCGACTGGCTGACGGCAGCGCGCTCGTGCTGGACTACAAAACCGAGGGTCGTCAAACCACGGTTCAGCGGATCAAGACGCCGTCGGAGGACACCCAGCTGGCTTTTTATGCGGCCTTGTTGGGTGAGGATGCGGTGACTGCGGGCTATGTCAACGTGTCTGAGAGGGAAGGGACCCGGAGCTACGCGCAGCCTGGCATTGAGGCATTGCGCATGCAACTTTTAGCGGGGATTGCATCGGATGTGGCGCGTATGGCAGAGGGCGAGGTTTTGCCGGCGATTGGGGCTGGGCAGAGCTGCGACTACTGCGCGGCGCGTGGTCTGTGTCGCAAGGATTTTTGGCATGACGGGGTGTCGCAGGATGTTCTGCATGAATGAGTTGCAAGCCGCTTACGAACACAACGGGCGCCCGGTCAGCGCCACAGCTTTCTACGCCGTGGCCTGTGACCCCCGGCGTAGCGCTGCCGTAGAGGCCTGCGCTGGCGCTGGCAAAACCTGGATGCTGGTGTCTCGCATTGTGCGTGCCCTGCTCGAAGGGATGGACCCAGAAGGCGGTTGCCTGCACGTGCAGCCCCACGAAATACTGGCTATCACCTTTACCAAGCGCGCTGCCGGAGAAATGCGCGAGCGCCTTCAAACTTGGTTGGCCGAGTTTTCAGCGGCCAGCCCCGGAGAGCTCGCCGAAGCGCTGCAAACCCGTGGCATTGTGAGTCAAAATGGCCCTGAGGCCTTGTCCAGCTTGGCTAAGCAGCTATCAAATTTATACCAACAGGTGCTTGCCAGTGGCCGGCAGGTGCAGGTGCGGACCTTTCACAGCTGGTTTGCTGCCTTGCTGCGCAGCGCTCCTTTGGCTGTGCTCCAACAGATGGGTTTGCCCACCCAGTATGAGCTGCTCGAGGATGATGCGCCTGCCAAGGCGTTGGTGTGGCGGCGGTTTTACGCGGCCCTGGCCGCTGAGGGAACCGAAGCTGCACATTTGAAGGCTGATTTTGATGCCGTGGTCTTTGCGCATGGCCGTTTCCAGACTGAAAAGGCCTTACAGGCTGCGCTGGATAAGCGGACCGAGTTTGGCCTTGCCGATGCGCATGGCGTGGTGCTGAGTTCAGTGCGCCATTTCACCGCTCAGTACCCAGATTACGCGGGCTTGGCTGAGCCTGACGACCTGCTGCGCCAACGCCTGCCAGAGCGGCAGACGGTCCAACAAGCTGCGTCGGCCCTGGGCCGTGCGACGGCCAGGACTTTTTCCGAGAAGGGCATTGCCTTGGAGGCCGCCCTGGCCGCGAGCGAGGTCGATGGGATCATCGCGGCACTGCTGACTGACAAGGGCGAGCCACGCAAGTTCAGCGACAAACTCTTAGGTATCGAGCAGGTTCGGGACGCTCAAGCCCTGGTGTTACGCTGTGTCGAGGTGCGCCAGCAGCATGCCGCCTGGTTTTACCAGCAGCGCATGGCCCGCCTGACGCGGCGGCTGATTGAAGATTTCTCCAGTCTCAAGCGAGAACGCGGCTGGGTGGACATGAACGATGTCGAACGCGCGGCACTGGTCATGCTGGGGGATCCGGTGTTGTCGGGCTGGGTGCAGGAGCGGCTTGACGCCCGAATAAAACACCTGCTGATTGATGAGTTCCAGGACACCAACCCCTTGCAGTGGCAAGCGCTGCGCAGTTGGCTCAGCGCCTATGCCGGTGCCGGAGGGCAGCGGCCGAGCGTTTTTTTGGTGGGCGATCCAAAGCAGAGCATCTACCGCTTCCGTCGGGCGGAGCCACAGGTGTTCCAAGCGGCGCAAGCCTTTGTGCGGGATGGCTTGGGGGGTGACTTGCTAAGCTGTGACCATACGCGGCGCAATGCCCGCTCCGTGGTCGACAGCGTCAACTTGGTGATGGGGCAGGCCGTTCAGAGCGACAAGTACCCGGGATTTCGACCGCACACCACAGATTCGGCTCAAGTGGGTTGGGTGTGCAAGCTGCCACAAACCCCCCGCCCAGTACCAACGCGTAACCCGACCAACGACGGCATGCCAGCGGAGACTTCGGGCTGGCGTGATAGCTTGCGCACGCCCCGCGAATTGCCAGAAGATAGCCTGCGCGCCCAAGAGGCGCGGCAGGCGGCTGCCTGGATTGCACAGCAGTTGGGCGGCTGGCAGGCCCAAGGCAAGGACCTGGGCCCTGCGAATGTCATGGTGTTGTCGCGTAAACGGACTGGTTTATTGCCGTTGCAGGACGAGCTGCGCCATTTACAGATTGCCGCCTATGTTGGCGATAAGTGCGATTTGATCGAGTGCTGTGAGGTGCAAGACGTGGTGGCGCTGCTTGATGCGCTGTTGTCACCGCAGCACGATCTGTCACTGGCCCGTGCTTTAAAGTCGCCCTTGTTCAATTTGGACGATTCTGTGCTGGTGTCGCTTGCCTTGGCATGTCGTGATGAGCCGCTTTCGTGGTTTGACCTGCTACAAAAATTGCAGCTGAAAACCCAAGATGGGCGGGGGGTAGCGGCTGATTTGATTCGTTGGAAAGGGTGGCTGGACACCCTGCCGCCCCACGACGCTATACAAGCCATTTATACCGACGGCGACGTGTTAGCCCGTTTCGCAGTGGCTGCACCACCGAGTCAGCGCGACGCGGTCCTGGCCAATTTGCGGGCGGTGCTGGGCGTGTCGCTGCAACTCGGGGGTGGTCGCTATGCCACGCCCTATGCCTTTGTCCGGGCCCTCAAGGCTGGCGGTGTGCTGGCGCCACCAGTGGCGGCATCGCAGGCCGTGAGGTTGCTCACCGTGCATGGCGCCAAAGGCCTTGAGGCGCACACTGTGCTGCTTCTTGATACCGACTCACCAGAACGCAAGGCCGAAACCATGGGTGTCTTGGTCGACTGGCCGGGTGAGTCGCCAGCCCCGGTTCGATTTGTTTTTCTGGCCAGCGAGAGCCAGCCACCGGCCTGTGCGGTAGACGCACTGTCCGCCGAGCGGCGTGAGCGGGAGCGAGAAGAACTCAACACCTTGTATGTGGCCATGACCCGGGCCCGCCATACCCTCGCTGTCTCCAGCATTGAGCCTTACCAGTCGTCGGGACGTAGTTGGTGGAGCCGGTTGGAGCTGCTGGCCGATGGAGTTGCGCCTGTGGACCAGGTCCTCAATCAGGCACTCAACCTGGCCCCGGTTCCCCTGGCCAATGCCTTTGACCTGAAGGTCTTGCCCCTCGGCCCGCAGCGGGTGGGTTCAGCGGATGCGCAAACCAGCAGGCCTGGAGTTGCGGTGGTCCCTGAAGCTCTGCCACTGTCCGAATCGGTGCTGGCGCGACTGGGCTTGGCAATGCACCGCTTGCTGGAGTGGGGGGACGACTCGGTACCTGCGGCTCGCGCTGCGGCGCAGGAATTCGGCCTGGACGCGGAGCAGGGCGCGCAGGCAGCGGCGATGGCTGAGGCGATCATGCACGGCGAGGGCGCCTGGGCATGGGATCCGCAGGTATTGAGTTGGGCAGGCAACGAGGTGACTCTGGTTTATTGCGGCCAAACCCTCAGGTTGGACCGATTGGTACAGCGACGTGACCTGGGCCACGCCGGTCACTGGTGGGTGCTGGATTACAAATCGTCTGCGGCACCACTGCAACAACCCGCTTTGGTGGAGCAGTTGCGTCAGTATCAGAAAGCGGTGCAATCCGCTTACCCAGATGAGGTGGTGCACGCGGCTTTTTTGACTGCGCGTGGCGCCATGGTGGTGTTGGAAAAATAAGATGAGTTCTGACAAACCACGCAAAGTGCTGGTGGTCGGTGGTGGCCCGGCTGGATTAATGGCCGCCGAAGTGCTGTCCCGCGCCGGCGTGGCGGTCGAACTGTTTGACGCCATGCCCTCAGTCGGGCGCAAGTTTCTGCTGGCAGGAAAAGGGGGGCTCAACCTCACCCACTCAGAGCTGATCGACCGCTTTGAAACCCGTTTTGGTGCGCGCCAGGTCGCGCTGAAGCCGTTGCTGAACACTTTCGGTCCAGCCGCGCTGCGCGACTGGGCGAGTGCGCTGGGGGTCAGCACTTTTGTTGGCAGTTCGGGGCGGGTCTTCCCGACCGATATGAAGGCGGCGCCCCTGTTGCGCGCCTGGCTGCAGCGGTTGCGTCACCCTGTGAGCGGTTTGGGTGTGCGGTTTCACATGCGCCACCGTTGGACTGGCGAATTGGCGCAGTCTGATGGGAACGACATAGCGCTGATGTTCGCTACCCCAGCGGGGCAGGTGCAAGTGACTGGCGACGCCGTGGTGCTTGCGTTGGGTGGGGCCAGCTGGGCCCGGCTCGGGTCCGACGGCGCCTGGGTGCCAAACCTGCTAGCTTGTGGCGTGTCTGTCGCGCCACTGGTGCCTAGCAACTGCGGCTTTGACAGGTCCGGAGGATGGACCCCTTCTTTTCGAGACCGCTTTGCGGGGCAGCCTTTCAAATCGGTGGCGATAGAAGTGACGCCGCAGTCCGGTCCTGCATTCCGGCGCAAGGGGGAGTTCGTGGCCACCGCCACTGGGGTGGAAGGCAGCCTGATTTATGCCGCCTCTAGTCTGTTGCGGGAAGGCATCCTGCAGGACGGGCGAGCCGAGTTCAAGTTAGACCTGTTGCCGGATATGAGAGAGGCGCGGGTGGCGACTGAGGTCAGCCACCCGCGCGGCTCACGTTCATTGTCAAGCCACCTTAAAAGCCGCCTTGGCTTGGACGGCATCAAAATGGCTGTGCTGCACGAGTGCCTGACCAAGGCGCAGTTGCAGGATCCCGCGGCCTTGGCCACCGCCATCAAGGCCTTGCCCATTGAGCTCGCAACACCCCGCCCGATTGATGAGGCGATCAGCAGCGCCGGTGGCGTGAGATTTGAAGCGCTGGACACCGAGTTGATGGTCGGTGTACTTCCCGGCGTGTTCTGCGCCGGTGAAATGCTTGACTGGGAAGCGCCAACGGGCGGTTATTTACTGACCGCCTGTTTCGCCACGGGCCGGCGAGCTGGGCAGGGCGTACTCAGCTGGTTGAACAGGGCGCGCCAATAAAGCAATACTTTTTCAGTTTTTCTGGGTCATGCCGGGCATATCTTGCGACGTGTCAGCACGGTAGCCGAACAGGGTCGGATCCAGCATGCCGGTCACCATGGCGATGTGACCAAACACCAAGAACAAGGCGACGCAAATCGCATGTATCTTGAGCTTTTCGTCCATAGTCGCACCAGCGTTGACCAATCCAATTTCTTGCAGCACTATGTAGATAAGCGGTAATCCGCCGATCAAATAGCAAGCCACGGCGATCACATCGACGGCCGTTCGCCATTCGCCTGCCTGGGTGATCGGCAGAACGGCATTTGCCATCAAGTAGCCGATGATCCCAACAAAGTAAATCCCAACAATGATGCCCGCAGCACGATTGATGCGATGTACCCAGCCCCCAAAGTTGCGAGTGAACAGCAGGTAAAACTCTGTGATGGCCAGGGTTTCGGCCAATACGACGGGGCCGGCCATGAATATCAGCAAATTCCAAGGCTGGTTAACGGCCAGCAACTCCATGTAATGCGTCATGTTCATAAGATTCTCCAGTGAATGAATAAAAGCCCAGCGGGCAAGTGTTCTCTCAAACTGAAAAGTCAGATTTCGGCGGCTCGAACACGCGTGGGTCCAATTACCAAAGGCATCGGCGCAACGGCCGCATCTGGCAGGCTATTCAGCGGGGCAAAGCAGATAAAGAGACAAATTCTGGGTATGGATCAATTCTAGGATTGGGCGTATGCCCATGCGTCAACTCTCGTCGACGACCTTTGACCCAAGTCATTGTTATGAGCGCAACTCGTTGTCAGAAAACGAATTGAAGCAATGAGGTTGACGAGCCTGACCCCGGCACTGGCTCCACAGTTAGGGCTGCTTGGTTCCCCACCTGACCCGGTTGGCCGCTTCACCATGCGGGAAGGCCCGTCAGCTCAGATTGTAAGGCCGCGTGGACTGGTTTCAGGACGGCACGTGCTGCCCGGCACGGGCCGTAGAATCTTGCCATGTCATACCTTGTGCTCGCCCGCAAATATCGGCCCCGCAATTTCACCGAAATGGTGGGGCAGGACCATGTGGTTCAGGCGCTTGGCAATGCGTTGACGACACAGCGTCTGCACCATGCTTACCTGTTCACCGGTACCCGCGGCGTCGGCAAAACCACGGTGTCGCGCATTTTGGCCAAGTCGCTCAATTGTCAGGGGCCAGACGGGCAGGGCGGCATCACTGCGACTCCCTGTGGGGTATGCCAGGCCTGTACTGACATTGACAGCGGTCGCTTTGTTGATTACACCGAGTTGGATGCAGCTTCCAACCGTGGGGTGGACGAAGTGCAGGCTTTGCTGGAGCAAGCCGTCTACAAACCGGTACAGGGGCGCTTCAAGGTTTTCATGATTGACGAGGTGCACATGCTCAGCAACACGGCCTTCAATGCCATGTTGAAGACACTGGAAGAGCCGCCTGACTACCTGAAATTTGTGCTGGCTACCACGGACCCGCAAAAGGTGCCCGTGACCGTGTTGTCCCGTTGTTTGCAATTTAATTTGCGACCGATGGCGCCTGAGACCATCCGTGAGCACTTGCAGCGCGTGCTGCAGGCTGAAGCAGTGGACGCCGACGCCCAATCATTGCGGCTTTTGTCGCGCGCCGCGCGCGGCTCCATGCGTGATGCTTTAAGCCTGACCGATCAGGCGATCGCTTTTGGTGCCGGCCGGCTGCAGGAACCCACCGTGCGTCAGATGCTGGGCAGCGTTGACCGCAGCTATGTTTTCAACCTGTTGCAGGCGCTGGCGCAAAGCAACGGTAAGGCCGTGGTGCAAATTTCAGAGGCATTGCGATTACATGGCTTGAGCGCTGCCGCGACCCTGGAGGAGATGGCCACGGTGTTGCAAAGTATGGCGGTATTGCAGGCTGTGCCCAGTGACGCCGACGAGACCGACCCGGAAGCTGCGGAACTCGCTGCCCTGGCCTTGGCCATGCCTGCCGACGAAACCCAACTGCTGTACAGCCTGTGCCTGCACGGGCGTGGCGAACTGGGCTTGGCGCCTGACGAATATGCGGCGCTGACCATGGTGCTTTTGCGCCTGCTTGCATTCAAGCCGCGGGGTGCGGCAATAGCGGAGCCGGAAAAAAAAACTCTAAAACTGGGGCTTGAACCCACATCTGCAGCGCCACGCATCGCTGCGGTCACGCTGTTGGCGTCGGATTCGGTTCAAGTTTCTGTGGCTCCAATTGCGGTGACGCCCGCGTTTAGGCCGGGCCAGCAACTGCCCGTTCTCAGTGCCGCTTCAGGCGCGCGTCCTTTGTCCGCTTCTTTGTCAAATCCTGCCCTAGGCCCCGTGGATACTCAGGTGTTAGCTACAAATATTGAAGCAATACCGGTTCGCGTGCAGGCTGATTCACGTGCTGAAGCTGTGATCACGCCGAAATCACCCGCGCTGGTACCCACCGAGGACGGGGCGTTTTGGCATGCCCTGGTGCAGCAGCTGATTGAGCAGGAGGCGATTGCGGCCCTGGTGCGTGAACTGGCGCTGCAGTCGCAGCTGGTGGCACGCGACACTGACCAGTGGCTGCTTCGGGTAGAGCGCGAATCACTCAACCAGCCCGGCACGCGTGACCGACTCGCCGCAGCCTTGCAGGGGGCCGGTCATGCCGTACGGCTGGTGGTCGAAGTGGGCCGGGTCGGCGACAGCCCAGCCCGCCGCAACGCAGCAGCAGCTGCCGAGCGCCAGCTGGCCGCCGAAAAAATCATTTTTGATGATCCGTTTGTGCAGTCGATGATGCGCGATTTTGGGGCGAAAATCGTGCCAGGCAGTATCAAGCCGGGTTGAGCTGGGGAACCGACGGCTGCGGTCGGCATCAGACCCTGATATACCCGCAAAGCTTTTTTAACCCGATCCATCACCACCCACCACCCAAGGAATACCATGTTCAACAAAGGTCAACTCGCTGGTCTCATGAAGCAGGCCCAGGCCATGCAGGACAACATGAAGAAAGCCCAAGATGAGCTCGGCTTCATTGAGGTCAGCGGCGAGTCTGGCGCTGGCCTGGTCAAGGTCACTATGACCTGCAAACACGATGTCAAGCGCGTAACGATTGACCCGAGCCTGCTGGCAGAAGACAAAGACATGCTGGAAGACCTGGTTGCTGCCGCCTTCAATGCGGCCGTGCGCAAGGCCGAGGAAACCTCGGCTGAAAAAATGGGCAAGCTCACGGCCGGTATGCCTGGCCTGCCAGGCGGCATGAAGTTCCCGTTCTAAGCCTGTAACAAACGTGGCTGATGCCAACGCGCTAGAGGTCTTGATCCAGGCCTTACGCCGGTTGCCAGGGGTGGGCGTCAAGTCAGCGTCGCGCATGGCTTTTCACTTGCTGCAGCATGACCGTGCCGGTGCCCTGTCGCTGTCCCGAGCCCTGGCCGAGGCCGCTGAACAGGTTTGTCATTGCGAGCGCTGCCATACCTTCACGCAAAGCCCGGTCTGCGCGACTTGTCTTGATTCACAACGTGACTCGGCCAAACTTTGTGTTGTCGAGACCCCGGCCGATCAGTCCGCCGTGGAACGCACCGGGGCCTACCGCGGTCTGTACTTTGTGCTGATGGGCCGCCTCAGCCCGCTAGATGGCATTGGCCCCAAGGACATTGGCCTGAAAAAACTGTTTGACCGGGCCTGCGACGGTCTGGTCCAAGAAGTGATTCTGGCCACCAATTTCACCGCAGAGGGCGAGGCGACGGCGCATGTCATCAGCGAGGCGCTCAAGGCCCGGGGCTTGAACTTGACCCGGCTGGCGCGCGGTGTGCCGGCTGGCAGCGAACTGGAATATGTGGACCTAGGCACAATAGCCCACGCTCTGGTCGATCGGCGCTAGTACCGCGCTGCGGATCGGCTGTTATAAACTGTTTTTTTGGATTCACACCTAATATGATGACCCAATTCTCCCTGGCGCACTGGTGTGTTTTGGTGGCTGCACTGTTGCCTATCGTTTGTGCGGGCATCGCTAAATCCGGCGCTATCGGCAAGTCACGACGGGATGGTGGTTATGACAACGGCAACCCAAGGGCCTGGCTTGCTGTTCAAGCAGGTTGGCGCGCCCGTGCCAACGCTGCCCAGGCCAACAGCTTTGAAGCCTTGCCCTTTTTCATTGCTGCGGTGGTCATTGCCCAGCAGTTAGCGGCCCCTCAAAGCCGCATCGATGCTCTGGCCCTGGTGTTCGTTGGGCTACGCTTGGCTTATATCGGTAGCTACTTGGGAGGGTGGGCGAGCGTGCGAAGCTTGGTTTGGGTGCTGGCTCTGGCCGTCAATATCGCCATATTGATGCTCGGCTGGCGCGTCTAGCTGCCTCTGGGGCTTGAGGTGAACAATGATCTGGTGATGATCACCGAGGCGTGGGCTCCTCAGGCTGGCTGGCCTCGCATTGTGTTTGTGAACGAGGCGTTCGTCCGCCTGACAGGCTATAGCCGCCAGCAGGCTCTGGGTCAACCATGCAACCTGCTGCATGGTGAAGAAACTGACCGCGATGAACTGAACCGCCTGCAGCAGGCTATGGCGCGCGGCGAACCGGCGCGATCCGAGCAGATGAACTATGCCCAGGACGGGCGACCTTTTTGGACTGGCATCGACATGGCGCCGATCCTAAGTGCCACAGACGCCAAGACACCGTGGGTGTTCGTGCAGAGTGACCAGTCGCGTCGGCCGCGGACCAGCGCTGAGGTCGAGCATCTGGCTTACCATGATGCGCTCACCGGACTGGCCAATCGCACCCTGCTGATGGACCGGCTGCAGCAGACCCTGGCGGCCTGTGCCCGGCACCCGGTCTTCTGTGGCCTGATGTTCATTGATCTCGACAACTTCAAGGACGTTAATGATGCCGGTGGTCATGCACAGGGTGACCAGCTGTTGTTGGAAGTGGCCGAACGGTTGCAAACCTGCGTGCGTGAAGCGGACACCATCGCCCGATTTGGCGGCGATGAATTTGTGCTCCTGTTGCAAACTCTAGGCTCTGATCCTGCAGAGGCAGCAGCCAACGCCGAGACCGTGTACCACAAGATCGCAGCACTGTTGGCGGAGCCTTTTCAGAGCCAGTCCCTTCAGTACCGTGCGAACGCCAGCGTCGGAATTAATTTATTTGGCCAACTGCCGACGACGGCGGATGAATTGATGCGCCATGCCGATATGGCGATGTACCAGGCCAAAAGTGCTGGAAAAAACACCTACCGGTTTTTTGACACCGGCATGCAGAAGATGGTGGATGACCGGGCGTGGATGGGCAACGAGTTGCGCCATGCTGTGCAACGAGAGCAATTGTCTTTGCACTACCAGGCCCAGTTCGACGTGCAGCACGGAATGATTGGCGCGGAAGCGCTGTTGCGTTGGTCATTTCCCGGGCGGGGCCTGGTTCCAGCGGAAATTTTTATTCCATTGGCGGAGCAAATCGGCGTGATCCGAGAGCTTGGCAATTGGGTTTTGGGTGTGGCCTGCCACGAGTTGGCCCGCTGGGCAACCATCCCTGCGATGGCACATCTCGTGATGGCGGTCAATGTCAGTCCCCAGCAGTTCCAGTTACCTGGTTTTGTCGAAGCCGTGCTCGATGTGCTCGCCCGTACCAACGCCCGACCAGACCGATTGAAGCTTGAACTGACCGAGAGTGTTCTGATTCAGGATCTGTCGGGCGTTCGGCGCAGCATGGCGACGCTCAAAGCCCACGGTGTCGGCTTTGCGCTGGACGATTTCGGCACTGGTTATTCATCGCTTAAGTATCTGAAACAACTCGCGTTGGATCAGATCAAGATCGACAAGTCATTTGTCGCTGATGTGATGACTGACAGCCATGATTCAGCCATTGCACTCACCATCGTGACCCTGGGCCATTCTTTGGGGCTGCAAGTGATTGCTGAAGGCGTTGAAACCGTGGCTCAACGCGACTGTCTGGTCCGCATTGGCTGCAATATTTTTCAGGGTTACTTGTACAGCGAGCCGCTTGCTGCCAAGGAATTTGAAGCTTTCATCTGCCTCCAACCGCAGGGCGCCAAGGCGCAGGTCTGATCACCCTCAGTCAGGCTCAGCGCTTGGCGATCGGGGCTGAGCCTTGGCGCGGTTTCGCGGTGATTTGCCTTGGAGCCGTTTTTTTACGTTGCTCTGCCCGTGCCGGCAGGTACAGAACCACGGTCTGGCCTGCTTTGAAGGTGGTCGATGCGCTTACCTTGTTCCATTCGGCAATCGCCGCCGGGCTTACCCGGTATCGTTTGGCCAGACTCGCCACCGTTTCACCCTTGACTGCCTTCACTGCGCTGCGTTTAAGTACTTGCTCGGGCGACAGCGAAAGTTGACCCTGATCTGCCACACGTTCCGCAACATCCGCGCTCAGGCTAATGGAGCGCGGCACCAGCAAACTTGAGCCTGCCCGGATCAGCATCCTCGGTGGGATGCTGTTGATATCCCGCAGTTCGGACTCAGACATGCCAACACGCTTGGCGGCATCAGCGGGCCGCAAGTTGGTGGGCGCCATCCAGACGGTCCAACTGGCTAGACGGCCACCACCAAAGGCCGCCAGGTTGTCCTGAAAGGTCTGCGCATTGTCCCAGGGCAACAGAATTTGGGGTGTCCCCGCGGCCAGGATCACAGGCCGACTGGCCGACGGATTCAAGGCCTTGAAGTCGCTCACACTGACGCCGGCCAGCTTTGCCGCCAGCGCCACATCGATGTCACGTTTGATGTCTACCGTTTGAAAAAAGGGATGATTTTGGATGGGTGGCAGTTGCGTGCCGAAAGCTTGCGGGTTGGCCACGATATTTTTGATGGCTTGAAGCTTGGGTACATAAAACCGGGTTTCCATCGGCATGGCCAGATCAACATAACGGCTTGGTTGGCCAGTTTGCTGGTTTCTCAGTATCGCCCGGCCGACGCTGCCTTCGCCCCAGTTGTAGGCCGCCAACGCCAAATGCCAGTCACCGAACAGCTCATAGAGTTTCTGCAAGTAGTCCAGTGCCGCCCGTGTAGAGGCCAGCACGTCCCGCCGGTCGTCACGAAAGGCATTTTGTTTGAGCGCATACTGTTTACCAGTGGCTGGCATGAACTGCCACATGCCAGCCGCCTTGGCTGACGAGACTGCTTGGGGATCAAATGCACTTTCGACGAAGGGCAGTAAAGCCAATTCTCCTGGCATGTTGCGCCGCTCCAGCTCTTCAACAATATGGAACAGGTACTTGTGGGAGCGCTCGGCCATGCGAAACATATAGTCGGGACGGATGCTGTACCACTGTTCCCGGTCGCGAACCAGTTCGCTGCTGAGGTCGGGCATCGCAAAGCCGCGCCGGATCCGCTCCCAGAGGTCACTCGGAGTTTGTAAGGAAGCCACCGGACGCGCATTAACCTCAGTCAGACCGATCGACAATAAGTCAATTGGCTCGGCTGCCGGAGTAGGCGGCAATGGCTCAATAGGCATTGGCCTCAAGCTGTGCGTCAACGTTGGCGTTGAGGTTGCTGTAGGAATAATGTCAACGACTGGCACGGCATCGCCTTGAGCAATTCGGGCGAAAACGTCCTGGGATGCGACTTGAGCGACCGCGGGTAACGCGTTGGATGCTGGCGACTCAAGGATTAAGGTCTGAGCGACAACGTCATCGCCGGGTAGCCAGGCCAGGCAGTACCCTATCAGCAACAGATAAACTCTGATCACTCGGGGCACACTAGTATCAGCCAGGAGAGCACCCTGTGAGCCGCAGTGCCCTGCGACTGCTCGCTTCCTTGTCCTTGATTGTGCGGTTGGATTGTGACCCTTGCGGCGGCGACGGCTGATTTAAATTTCATGAATGACCAAATTATAGGTTTGCAGCATTGGCTTAGCTCCCCGCTTGGGCAGTACCTGCTGGCGTGGGAGCGCCAGCAGTTTGACTTGGCCGTAGCCGATGTGTTCGGTTTTCATGCGCTGCAGCTCGGTTTGCCAGAGATCGATGCGCTCGCTGCCAACCGGATGCCGCACCGCTGGTTGGCGTGCCAGGCACCGCAGACTCGCGCCCACCTCGTGACAGAATTTTCAACATTGCCTTTCCCCGCCAACAGCCTAGACTTGGTTGTTTTGCCGCATGCGCTTGAATTGTCGCCTGACCCTCACGCCACCTTGAGAGAGGTTGAAAGGGTGCTGGTGCCTGAAGGGCGTGCGATCATCACCGGCCTGAATCCGCTGAGTCTGTGGGGAGTGCGTCAGCGCCGAGTCCGCGTCTACCAAAGGCTGGGATTGGCGCAGTCGTTTTTGCCGCAGAATGAGCTCATTGGCTATCTGCGGCTTCGCGATTGGGTGCGTCTTTTGGGTTTTGAGGTTGAGGTAGGCCGTTTTGGCTGCTATCGGCCAACTTTTCAGAGCGGCAGGTGGTTAGAGCGGATGGATTGGATGGACCACGCTGGCGCGCGCTGGTGGCCTATATTGGGTGCGGCTTACTTTTTAGTGGCTGTCAAGCGGGTGCGAGGTGTGACCCTGCTCAGCCCTAACTGGAAGGCGGCACGTGTCTCCCAACGCGCACCGGTCTCTGTGGCCAACAGTGTCGTGTTAACTGGGCCTGAGAAAAGCAAAGACGAAAACAAACGGAGTCTGCATTGAACCGGATAGAGATCTACACCGATGGCGCCTGCAAGGGCAACCCTGGACCGGGCGGCTGGGGTGCGCTGCTTAAATCGGAGGGTACACAAAAAGAATTGTTTGGTGGCGAATTGGAAACCACAAATAATCGAATGGAAATGCTGGCGGTGATTGAAGCGCTGACGGCCTTGAAACGACCCTGCCAGGTGATCTTGCACGTTGATAGCCAATATGTGCTCAAGGGAATGACTGAATGGCTGCCAGCTTGGAAGGCCAGGGCTTGGAAGACCGCAGCGAAGCAGCCGGTCAAAAATGTTGACCTCTGGCAGCGCCTGGATACCTTAGTCAATGGCTCAGGCCACGCGATCGAATGGCGTTGGGTCAGGGGTCACAACGGTGACCCAGGTAATGAACGTGCCGATGCCTTGGCCAATCGTGGCGTCGCACAGGCGCTACAGGCGCGCTAAAGCCAAAGTCCGACGTACCCGCTGTACCGGCCGATGAACGCCACGCTGGTGTACCCTTTGTGTGGTTGATTGCTGGGTCCGTCATTGATTTGGCGCAAGGGCTGCTACATTTGCGGTTTTGCCGTTCGGCGCGAAGCCATTGGCACATTCGATAACTTTGTTGCAGCAGCAAGCTCATGGCCAAAAAAATAATCTACCCTCTGGTCGCAATTCTTGGCATCGCAGCTGTTTCTGGGGCGGCCTGGTGGTATCAGTCCAAACCGACAGGGTCTAAGGAAATAGTGGCTGGCGCTGGTGGGTCTCCTGCTGGCGCGCCGGCAAGTTCAGCATCTGGTCCGGCCGTGCCCCGAGCGGCGGGGGTGGAGGTTGCTAAAGTCGAGACCATGTCGTTACGCGACGATGCCCAGGCCGTGGGAACCCTTCGATCCCGCCAGAGCGTGATGGTGCGCCCCGAAATAGCGGGTCGAATCAAGGAACTGGGCTTCACAGATGGCGCTAGGGTACGCAAAGGGCAGATGCTTGTTCAGCTTGATGATGCCCTGCAACGCGCTGACCTGCGTCAGGCGCTGGCGCAGGTCTCCATCGCCAAAGCCAATTTAAAGCGCAACGAAGAACTGGTGGCCCAGAATTTCGTGGCCAAGCGGGTGCTCGATGAGAGTGCCGCCAGTTTGCAGGTGGCAGAAGCCCAATTGGGACTGTCTTGCGCCCGGTTGTCGCGCATGGTCTTGCTGGCGCCCTTTGACGGCACCCTGGGGATCCGAAACATCAACTTGGGTGATTTCGTCAAGGATGGGGCCGACTTGGTCAACCTGGAAGATACCAGCAGCATGTACGTGGATTTCCGCCTGCCTGAGCGTTTTCAGGGCAAGTTAAAGCTTCAGCAACCCGTCGAGTTGCTGCTTGATGCAGTACCGGGGCGTAAATTCAAGGCGCGCATCGAGGCACTTGACCCCTTGCTGGACGCCAATGGTCGCTCGGTGGGTGTCCGAGCTGTTCTACCGAATAACATGGGTGAGGCTGCCAACCCACCTGGAGCAGGTAGCGGCGGTGGCAGGCCTGCAGTCGCAGCTGCAGCTGCAGCATCCGCCCCCAAGGCGCGCCCAGCGCGCCCGCCTGCGGCCCGTCCCAATGCGACGCCAGAGTCTGGCCCTGTGTCACGTTCAGCCAGTCCCTATGAGGCGCTGGGTTGTCCGCCGGACGCGATTACCCCAAGCGCTCGGCCTGCAACGCCAGCCGCTGCGGCTGGACGAGCAGCCCCTGCGGGAGGCCCCGCACCGCTGAGGCCAGGCATGTTTGCCCGAGTGACCGCCGTTTTCTCGGTGAATGAAGCAGCCCTGGTTGTGCCTGAGGAGGCCATCGTTCCTCAGGGCGGCCGGCAATTTGTGTTTAAAGTTGTCGAGCCTGGCGCATTGCCTCCAGCGCTGGCGGCATCCGCGCCACTGCTTGCGCCCGACACCAAATTTGTCTCTCAGCGCCAAGAGGTCAAGCTTGGCGCCCGACGCGCGGGCAAAGTGGAGGTGACCGATGGTCTGAGCGAGGGCCAAACCGTGGTGGTCGCTGGACAGCAGCGGCTGCAACGGGATGGTACAGGGCTGCGTGTGGTTGAGCTTGGTAGACCACCTCAGGCTGGCGCCCCTGGCGCTGGCGCTAGCGCCCCTGGTGCTGGTGCGTCTGCTGCAGCGGCAGCAGCAAGCCGCTGATTTCCGAGGCTCCACACCATGCAACTCGCTGAAACTTCCATCCGTCGCCCGGTCTTCGCCACCGTGTTGTCGCTGCTGATCGTGCTGATCGGCGCCGTGTCTTTCGACAGACTCACCGTTCGCGAATACCCGAAGATCGACGAACCCGTCGTTTCTGTGACAACTGTGTTCACTGGTGCATCGAGCGAGGTCATGGAGAGTCAGGTGACCAAGGTGCTGGAGGACTCCTTGGCAGGCATTGAAGGGGTCGATGTCATCACGTCGTCCAGCCGACAGGAACGTAGTCAGATATCGGTGCGATTTGCCCTGACCCGTGACGCCGATTCGGCCGCGGCGGATGTGCGAGACAAAGTCACTCGCGTCCGTCAGCGGCTGCCGCAGGGTATCGATGAGCCGGTGATCGCCAAAGTGGAGGCCGATGCTTTCCCGGTGATTTTCCTGGCCATGAGCTCCGAGACACACAATTCTCTGCAGTTGTCTGAGATGGCTAACACACTGGTCAAGCCAGTGCTGCAAACGGCGAAAGGCGCTGCCGATGTGGTGGTGCAGGGCGAACGCAAGTTTTCGATGCGCATCTGGGTAGATCCAGACAAACTAGCCGCCTACCGCCTGACCATTCAAGACCTGGAGGATGCACTTCGACGGTCTAACCTAGAGGTGCCAGCCGGCCGTATTGAGAGCCGGCTGCGCGAGTTCAATGTGACCGCTGCAACCGATTTGCAGCGGCCCCAGGACTTCGCGCAGGTTGTCATTCGCACGGTAAACGGGCTGCCTATCCGTATTGCCGATGTCGCCCGAGTACAGCAGGGACCCGTCGACGAGCGCTCAAGCGTGAGACTGAATGGTCGCGACGCCATCGGCGTTGGGGTAATCCGCCAAGCGACTGCTAACCCGCTTGAGTTGTCTGCGGGCGTGCGACAACTGATGGTTAAAGTGCAACGCGACCTGCCGCCGGGCGTGCTGATCGAGGTGGCGAACGACAATTCTGTCTTTATTGACCGCTCGATCAAGGGCGTGTTCATTACCATCGTGGAAGCGTCCGTGTTGGTGGCGCTGGTGATTTTTGTATTTTTGCGTACCTTCCGGGCCTCTATCATCCCCTTGCTGGCCATTCCGGTCGCGCTCATCGGTTCGTTTGCTTTGATGGCGCTGGCTGGCTTCAGCATCAATACCCTGACGCTGCTGGCTCTGGTGCTGGCCATCGGATTGGTGGTGGACGACGCCATCGTCATGCTGGAGAACATCTATCGCCATATCGAGGATGGCATGGCACCATTCCAGGCCGCCATTCGAGGTGCGCGCGAGGTTGGCTTTGCCATTGTGGCTATGACTATGACGCTGGTGGCGGTGTACGCCCCGCTGGCCTTTGCACCAGGCCGTACCGGTCGACTGTTCACCGAGTTTGCGCTGGCCTTAGCTGGCGCCGTGGTGGTGTCGGGCATTGTGGCGCTTACCCTGTCGCCCATGCTGTCGTCGGTGCTGTTGCGCCACAACCCGAAGCCGTCATGGTTCGATCGGGGCATGGAGTCCGTTCTCCAGGCCATCACCCGTGGCTACAACCATACGCTCAATTGGACACTTCGGCACCGCTGGGTGGTGCTGTTGGTGATGGTGGGCAGCGGCTTTGTTTCTTGGTTCGTTCTGGGTGACCTCAAGCGCGAACTGTCACCCGTGGAAGACCGCGGTGTGGTCGTCGCCCAGATCAACGGACCAGACGGCGCGACCTTGGACTATACCAACCGCTATGCCAAGGCCATTGAGCGGATCGGCGAGGGTTATCCTGAGTTTGACCGGGTGTTCGCCACCGTCGGCAACCCCACAGTCGCGCAGGGAAATATTTTTTTCCGGGCCGTTCCCTGGGAAGACCGCAAACGCACCACGCTTGAGATGGCGCGAGAAATGACGCCACGTGTCTCCAGCATGTCAGGGGTGACGGCATTTCCGGTTACGCCTCCGTCGCTGGGGCAAGGCTTCACCCAAAGGCCCATTAATTTCGTCATCATCACATCAGACAGTTACCAAAATTTGGCGCAGACCGTGCGGGCGTTTCAGGACGAGTTGGCAAAAAATCCTGGCTTTGTTCAGGTTGATACCGATTTACGACTGAATAAGCCTGAAATCAAACTCGAGGTCGATCGGGAGCGTGCGGCAGATATGGGGGTCGGCGTGGATCTGATTGCCCGCGCTGTCGAGACGATGCTCGGCGGACGCAAGGTGACACGCTACAAGCGTGATGGGGAGCAGTACGACGTGATCGTGCAAACCAACGCTAGCGGTCGTGCCACACCGGACGATATCGAGAAGATCTTTGTACGTGGCCGCAATGACACCATGATTCCGCTGGCGGCGCTGGTCAAGATCCGTGAGGTGGTGGTCCCGCGCGAACTGAACCACTTCGGGCAGCGACGCTCTGCATCGATCACTTCGAACCTGTCAGCAGACTACTCGGTTGGAGAAGCGTTGGACTTCATGGATGCCACAGCCAAGAAAGTGCTCAAGCCAGGTTACGCCACCGACCTCAATGGCTCTAGCCGGGAATTCCGCAAGTCGGCAGACTCACTGTCGCTGGTGTTTGTGCTCGCCATGGTGTTCATTTTTCTGGTCTTGGCAGCCCAGTTTGAGAGTTTTGTTGACCCCTTTGTCATTCTGCTCAGTGTTCCTTTGTCAATGGCTGGTGCCCTGCTCGCTCTCAAATATTCGGGCGGGACCTTAAACGTTTTTAGTCAGATCGGGCTGATCACGCTGGTGGGCTTAATCACGAAGCACGGCATTCTGATCGTCGAGTTCGCTAACCAGTTGCGCGAGCAGGGGCTGGATGTAGTAGCGGCCATTAAAAAGTCATCGTCTCAACGCCTGCGACCGATCCTCATGACCACTGGTGCCATGGTGCTGGGGGCATTACCCTTGGCGCTTGCAACGGGCGCCGGCGCAGAGAGCCGACGCCAGATTGGCTGGGTCATTGTGGGCGGCATGAGTTTGGGCACATTGCTGACGATTTTTGTGGTGCCCACCATGTACACCCTGCTGGCACGCAAGCATGCTCCGGGCGCAAAGAAAGAGGCAACCTTAGACCCTGATGCTGCGCACCATCCGGCGCCTCATGCCTCGGTTGTTAGCCCTGAGCCTGAGGTGGCTCTAGCCAAATAGGCTATTGCCGGTTCGATGGCGCGTTTAGATGGCGCCGTCGAACATCATGACGTCAACTGTGTCGCCAATTGACACGTGACCCTGCTGGTGGTTCAGAACGATCAATCCGTTGGCCTGGACCATAGAACTCAACACGCCAGATCCTTGGTTGCCAGTCGTCTTGACAGTCAGTGACCCGTCGGCAGCGTGGCTCACAATGCCGCGTTGGTATTCGGTGCGGCCCGGTTTTTTGCGTAATATCTCAAGGCTTTGCGCCTTCAGTAACGGCGGCAATGGGGCAGTGCTGCCCATCAACCGAAGCAGTGCGGGACGCACAAAGGCCATAAATGTAACCATCACGGCGACGGGGTTGCCGGGCAGGCCAAACAACAGCGCATTCCCGATTCGTCCGACCGCCATGGGTCGTCCGGGTCGCATGGCAATTTTCCAAAATGCAACATCGCCCAGTTTTTTCATCATAGCCTTGGTGAAGTCTGCCTCGCCCACACTGACACCGCCGCTGGTGATGATGGCGTCACAGTGTTCGGCGGCTTTCGTAAAGGCCGCTTCCAACAAGGCCGGTTCGTCACGGACCACCCCAAGGTCTATCACCTCGCAGCCGAGCTTGGTCAGCAGGCCAAAGACGGTGTAGCGGTTGCTGTCATACACCGCACCCTCGCGCGGCGGCTCGCCCAGGCTCAAAATCTCGTCGCCAGTAGAAAAATAGGCCACCTTCAAACGGCGATAGACCGGTATTTGCCTGATGCCCAAACTGGCCACCAGCCCCAGTGCTGCCGGGCTTATTTGCTCACCTTTTAATAGCGCCGCCTGGCCCTCGGTCAGGTCTTCACCCTTGAAGCGTCGGTTGTCGCCCCGACCCAGGACGCCGGCGGGAATGCTGATGTGTTGCCCGTGCAAAGTCACCAATTCCTGAGGGGCCACTGTGTCGAGACCGTTCGGCATGACAGCGCCAGTCATGATCTTCAGACATTCCCCAGGGCCAATGTCGCCGCGCCAAGCCACGCCTGCCAGCGCCGTCCCCACGACTTTGAGTTTGAGCGCCTGGTCAGGTAACAAGGAAGCACCACGGAAGGCATAGCCATCCATGGCGGAGTTGTCGTGCGCTGGTACATTGATGGGCGAGATAATGTTTTGCGCCAGCACCCGACCCAGCGCTTGGAACAGTTCGACCTTGTCATGCGCTGACACGGGCTCCGCTAGCCGTGACAAAAAGGCGTTGACTTCGGTCACCCGCAGGGCCTGCGGGTCATAACCTTGCAGCTCGGCCGCAATGCTTGCGAGCGACGGCCTCAACTGCGGCCCTCCAACTCACGTAACTCGGCCAAGGTGTTGGCATTGAAAAAGGCCTGCGGGTCGTCGCCAGCCAGGTTAAAAGGGACCAGCACTGTTTTGTGTTGGTTGGTCCAAGCATCAATTTTGCGCCCACCCAGGTGGGTAAACGTCACCAGGCTTTCTAGCAGCGTGACCCGGAGCAGGCAGAACACGGGTTGTGCCCGCAAGCTGGTCACGCCATTGCCGTCCACCTCAGGCGCGGCAACCATGGCGATATCGGCGTCCTGGTCGGCCAGGGCACGGGCCAGTCGTGGCACCAGGTCAAGCGGTAGGCGAGGGGTGTCACAGGGCACCGTCAGCAGGAAGCTGGTTTCGCAGCGTTCAAGGCCTGTCAGAAAACCGGCCAGTGGCCCGGGATAGTCGGCCAGCACATCAGGCCACACGGCTGCGCCAAAGGACTCATAGGCGGCGAGGTTACGGTTTGCGTTGATCAGGGTTTGACCTAGGAAGCCGCCCATTTGAAGCCGCGTCAGGGTGTGCAGTGCCAGCGGCAGGCCGTTGAAACTTTGCAGTCCTTTGTCCACGCCGCCCATGCGCGAGCCGCGGCCGCCGGCCAGAATCAGCGCCGTGATGTCTTCAGGTCCAATCAAGTCAGCCACCGATGTAACTCATTTCGACCCGCCGTTGGCCAGCACCGGTGTCGGGCGCCTGTGAGCTGCGTAGTTCGGAATAGCGGTCGTCCCGGCCCTGCCAGATATGGCCGATAGCCGACACCAAGTCAGCGTCTGGCGCCTGGCCGCGCAACAGCCCACGCAAGTCATACCCCTGATTGGCAAACAGGCAGAGGTACAGTTTGCCCTCGGTCGACAGTCGGGCCCGGTTGCAGTCCGAGCAGAAGGCTTGCGTGACACTGCTGATGGCGCCAATCTCACCGGCAGCAGGATCCCATTGGCCATTGGCGTCAGCGTAGCCCCAGCGCTCGGCAGTTTCACCCAGGTTCGATGGGCTTAACGCTACCAAGGGCATGGCGTCGTGGATCAGCTTGATGACCTCACTGGACGGCAACACGTCGTGCATGCGCCAGCCGTTGGTGGCGCCAACGTCCATGAATTCAATAAAGCGCAGCACCATGCCGCTGCCCCTGAAATGCCGGGCCATGGGCAAGATCTCATGTGCGTTGGTGCCTCGCTTGACCACCATGTTGATCTTGATGGGTCCCAGGCCCGCCTGGCGGGCCGCCTCAATGCCTTCCAGCACCTCGGCAACTGGAAAGTCCACGTCGTTCATGCTCCGGAAGACGGCGTCGTCCAGCCCATCCAGGCTGACGGTCACGCGCTGCAGACCGGCCGCCTTGAGCGCCATCGCCTTGCGCTTGAGTAAGGCACCATTGGTAGTCAGAGTCAAGTCCAGTGGAAGTCCCTGCAGCGTGCGCAGGCTGGCCAGTTGCTCAATCAGGGATTCGATGTTCTTTCGCAACAGGGGCTCACCACCGGTGAGGCGAATTTTCTGTACGCCGTGGGCGATGAAGGCCTTGGCCACGCGGGTAATCTCTTCGAAAGACAGTAATTCTGCATGCGGCAGGTAGGCGTAGTCCTTGTCAAACACCTCCTTGGGCATGCAATAGCTGCAGCGAAAATTGCAGCGATCCGTGACACTGATGCGTAGGTCGCGCAGGGCGCGGCCACGTGTGTCGCTCAGCAGGCCATCTGCCGTCAGGCGGGTGGCCGGCGCAAAGGCGGCTGCTGGCGGCGCCAAGACGGTGGCGCGCTGGTCGACCACTGGAATCACGCGTTCAGACATGGCGCCGAGCGTCCATGGGGCGACGCCGCTGCACGGGCGTCATACGCAACGGGCGCCATCCACTTCAAGGCAGACACCGCTGATAAAGCTGGCCTCATCGCTGGCAAGGTAAAGCGCTGCATTGGCCACATCAAGGGCGGTGGAGAAGCGTCCCAGTGGGATGCTGGCGCGAAACAAGGCTTTGCGCTCCTCTGTCAGCGGGCCACCGGCAAATTCTGCAGCCAGGCCGGTATCGGGGTTAAACACCGGGTTGATACAGTTCACCCGGATGTTGTCTGGTCCGAGTTCGGCCGCCAGCGACTTGGATGTGGTGATCACCGCGCCCTTCGAGCCGTTGTACCAGGTCAGGCCGGGGCGCGGCCGCACGCCGGCCGTGGAAGCAATATTGATGAAGCTGCCGCCACCCTGCGCTCGAAACACCGGCGTGGCGTGCACGGTGGCCAGGTAGATGCTTTTCACATTCACGGCGTAGCATTTGTCGAATTCGTCTTCACTGACTTCGAGCGCGGGGCGGTTGCGGTGGGTCCAGCCCGCATTGTTGACCATCACATCCAGCCGGCCATGGCGGGCTAACGCGGTGGCCACCAGCGCAGCCACGTCGGCCGAGCGGGTCACGTCAGCGGCAAAAAAAGAGGCGCGTCCGCCTGCTGCCGTGATGCTGGCTGCTACTTGCACACCCCTTTGGGGGTTAATGTCATTGACGATCACCTGGGCACCCTGCTCAGCCAGGCGTCGGGCGATGCCTTCGCCAATACCACCACCCGCGCCAGTCACGATGATGGATTTGTCTTTCACGCGCTGGGTCATGGCTTATCTCATGGTTGAAATGGGTGGTCCATTGACAAGACGGGCGTTCTAACGCGCCAGAGGCTCTTGTCGTTCCGGCCTGATTCTGGCACGACTCAAGGCTGGTATCAGCCGTGCCGAATGGCCACGGTTTTCAGGGTGGTGAAACCGAGCAAAGCCTCGAAACCTTTTTCACGGCCGTAGCCACTGGACTTGACACCGCCAAAGGGCAACTCCACTCCGCCGCCCGCGCCATAGTTGTTGATGAAAATCTGGCCGCTACGGATGCGTCGCGCCATGCGGAATTGTCGGGCACCGTCACGCGTCCATACGCCGGCCACCAGTCCAAACTCGGTTGAATTGGCGAGTGCTACCGCCTGGTCTTCGTCTTTGAAGGGCATGGCGCACAGCACTGGCCCAAACACCTCTTCTTGTGCCAGCCGATGGTCGAACGGGACGTCGCGCAGCAGTGTAGGCGCCTGGTAAAAGCCGCTTTGGGGCGCTTCATCAACGACCCGTCCCTGCGCCACCATGGGAATGCCCGCCACCTGGGCATCACTCAGGAAGTCCCACACCCGTTGTTGCTGACTTTGCCGGATCAAGGGGCCCAGATCAAGATCCATGTCGGCAGGGCCGACCCGCAGGTTTTCAAATTCTGCGCCAAGCCTTGCCAACAAGGGCTCATAAATCGACTGCTCGACCAGCAGGCGAGAGCCCGCAGAGCAGGTCTGTCCTGCGTTTTGCACAATGCCGTTCAAAATGGCCGGTACGGCGGCATCGAGGTCGGCGTCGGCAAAAACAATCTGTGGGCTCTTGCCGCCCAGCTCCAATGTCACCGGGCAATGCCGCAGCGCTGCAGCCTGCTGGATCAGGGTGCCGACGCTTGGGCTACCGGTGAAACTGATATGGTCAATACCGGGATGCCGTGCCAGTGCGTCGCCCACCTCATGCCCGTAGCCGGTCACGATATTAAGGACTCCGGCTGGAAAGCCCACCTCGGCGGCGAGTTGCGCCACGCGGATCAGAGACAGGCAAGCGTCTTCTGCCGGTTTGACGACACAGGTATTGCCTGCGGCCAGGGCACCGCCGACGCTGCGGCCAAAAATTTGCATGGGGTAATTCCAGGGAATGATGTGCCCCGTCACCCCATGGGGTTCGCGCCAGGTCAATACGCTGTAGCCGTCCAGATAGGGAATCGTCTCACCGTGAAGCTTGTCACAGGCACCGCTGTAAAACTCAAAATAACGCGCCAATGCCAGGGCGTCTGCACTGGCCTGCCGAGTGGGTTTGCCGCAATCGCGTTGCTCAATCTGACTTAGCTCCTGGGCATGCTCGGTGATTTTGCGTGACAGGCGCATCAGCAGGCGTCCGCGTTCCACAGCGCTGAACTTTTGCCAGACGGTGTCCAGCCCCTGGCGTGCGGCTCGGACTGCGCTGTCTATGTCGCTGGCATTGCTGCGTTGAATGTGCTCGAAGGTCTGGCCATCGGACGGGTCCAGCACGGCGATCGTCCGCCCGGACGAGGAGGGGATGGAGGCGTTGGCGATGTAGTTGAATTGCATGACACTGATTTTCCTGCAAAAGGTTGGCGCTGCAGGCCATTACTTCAACGGGTGGTCAAAATCATTGGGCCAATGTCCTGGAGCGGCCCCAAGGGGTTGGTGGTGATCTCGACTTCATTGATGCTGGGCTGCCCCCCCAAGCCCGGTAAACCACCACGTCATTGACCAACAAGATCAGTGCATTGAATCGCCAGCCCGTGGTCTCAGAGCGGCGCGAGAAATTGGTGAAATCAGAAAGAAAGTTGCCAGTTCTAGCCTTGTTGATCCGCACAGCGGTGATTTCCCAGCCTCGGCAGGCGTCGCGTGCTTCCAGGCAGGCCAGCACACCGCGGTCAAGGTCTTCCCTACGCAGCAGGGCGCTCGGCACAAAGCGCCTAACAACATCCGCCTGTGTGAGTATCACGGTGTTGGGTTGATGCACTGGGCCAATGCCCAGGCTGGCCAGGTTAGCTGCAGTGCTCGACATGGGCACCAAGCCGTCGATGGCACTGCGCGCGTGCTCAAAATCCCTAAACGGGGAAGATTCGCTGCGACCCCGCGGCAGCAATGACGAGCAAGCCCCGAGCACAACAGCAGTCATCAACAGCGAAACCACCAATTTTCGTTAAGTCATCAAAGCGAGGATTACCTATCTGAAATCGAAAGGAGACGCTTCCCAACCACCTGACGTAAGCTGTTGCGGGCCCAAGCCCATGAATGCTAAGCCCGCAGCCAACGGTGGGATTGATCTGAATCAACCCGACGCAAGTGGTCGGCTCAAGTAGTGGTTAAGCTGGTTGGGCCATGCGACTACCCACCTCAACGTAGGCGTTCGAGTTGGACTGTAACCAAGCAAGCGACAGGTTATTGTGCAGTTGCCTCGGGTGGAACCCTTCGCGTCGGTAGGCCCACCAGGGTTTGAATATGCTACGGACCATGCCGCGCTGGCCGAACAAGAAGTTGGCACCACTGGTCCAAGTTCTCCATTGCCAGAGAGTGCCGTCATGGTGCAAGTTGTTGATCGTCTGGCGCAGCAGGTCGCTAAAAAACACCAAGCTGATACGGTTGAACCAAGTCACGCGCCAGCGGTGTGAACCGCCCAGCGCCAGGTAGAGGTCAAAGGCGGTGCATTTGTGTTCTGATTCCTCGGCGCTGTGCCAAAGCCACATTGTCTTCAGGCGCTCTTCGCTACCGTCAAACCAATCCGGGTTGCTCAGCAGCCAGTCAGCGAACACAGCCGTGAAATGCTCTGTGGCAGCGGTGATCGCTAGCCAGTGCCGAGGATGGAAATCAGTCAGCATCTTCAAGCGTTCTCGTGCCCGGGGTTCCCAATGATTCACCAGACCATGCTTTTCGATTTGTGTGTTGAACAGTGCGTGAATGCGCCGATGCGTGGCCTCTTGGCCAATAAAGCCTTGCGTTTCGGCGGCAAACTTCTCCTGCTCACCCGGCGGCAGGGACTTTAGTCCTGAGCGAACCGAGTCCATAAAAAATTGCTCCCCTAAGGGAAAGCTCATTGATAAGGCGTTGAATAGGGCCGTTCTGAAGGCGTCACCGCCAAACCAATGGCGTGCCACGGGTGCCTCCAAATCAATCAGCAAACGGCGGACGACCAGCTCAGGCATGTAAGGCTCCCAATAAAGCGAAGTGGTACGATTGCGTACCCAGACGAATGGTGCCCAAGCTACGCGATTCTGTCAAGTTTCAGCCTATTCCAACGAGGTGTGAGCCTGAAGGGGGGTGCGTGATTCCAACGAGGTATGAGCCTGAACGGTGGTTTTGGGTCGATCATTTTCCACATGGTGATCGACATGGACGAAACCCGTCTTCAA
>Ga0247843_1000462_pt1 | contig 96024 bp, 96 predicted proteins | sample LaCruzMarch2017__FD_192420 | JGI IMG/M metagenome (GOLD analysis project Ga0247843, IMG submission 192420) | Freshwater microbial communities from meromictic Lake La Cruz, Castile-La Mancha, Spain - LaCruzMarch2017_8m | ecosystem: Environmental > Aquatic > Freshwater > Lake | place: Spain...
TGCCTCCGACTCCAACACCGGTGCCTCCGACGCCAGAACCGGTGCCTCCGACGCCAACACCGGTGCCTCCGACGCCAACACCGGTGCCTCCGACTCCAACGCCGGTGCCTCCGACTCCGACGCCGGTGCCTCCGACGCCAACGCCAGAACCTGTCCCTGTTCCCGTCCCGCTACCGGAGCCGCTTCCCGAGGCACCGCCTGGGCCTGCCGTTGTGCCCACCCCACCCTCTGCGTTGAAGACAGCGGAGGAGCGATTGGCCAAGAGCATGGAGCAGATCCGGGCCGTGCTTCCGGCGGAACTCGCGCCTGCGTTCGCCAAGATTCAAACATACTGGGAGGCCTATCAGATCGCGGCCACCGAAGAGGCCCGGCAGATTCATGGTCCAGGCTACAAAGATAGCGTCGCCCTCATTCTCCAGCAGAGGGCCGACGTCTTGGACGCTCTGCGCAATTCGAAAGAAACGCCCTTGGAGGGGACTGCGGCCGACGTAAAGGCGGCGGATGATGCACTTAATGAGGTGTATGCGCGGGTCAAGGCCCTCACCGCGTCCAAGTCCGACGCGGCGGAACTGATGGTGCAGATCCGGACTACGCAGCTCGCTTGGTTGAAGTACCGCAAAGCATTCGAGGCTGCGAATCACACCGGCACCCAGAAAGCCTGGGCGGCTTCGACGGTTACCAAAAACCGTACTGGCATCCTGACAAACCTGGAAAAACTCATCCAGCTCCCCAGGCCGTCGGAACCGACGCAAGAACCTGTCCCGCCGGTCGAGCCCGTCATTGTGAAGCCGACCGATCCAGCTTCGCCATTGGTGAAAGTGCTGGACGAGGGGGAGAAAGTCAACGCGGTCAAAGTCGATTACGTAGAAGTCAAGCCGTTGCGCCTATCCAAGGATGCGGTGGAGCACATCGTCAAGTTCGAGACGGGCGGACGGAGTTACTATGAGAAAATGTATCAGAGGCCGCAGTGGCCGGGATACGCGTCCGGAGTGACGATCGGGTTCGGCTACGATGTGGGCTACAACACCAAGGAGCAGATCCAAGCCGATTGGGCGGGCGTGCTGGGGCCGAAAGAGATCACTGCTTTGCTTCGGGTTCAGGGGGTCACCGGGTCCAGTGCGAAGTATCTGGCGGCGGAGATCAAGGACGAGGTCTTTATATCGTGGGAAACCGCCAAGCTCGTCTTTGAGAAGTCGACCTTGCCGCATTGGTCCAGGATGGCGGCGGATGCCTACGTTCTCGGGCGGGGCGAATTGCCACCAGACTGCAACGGTGCCCTCGTTGGCAACGCCTTCAATCGGGGGACCCAAGTCTCGCCAGAGGGCAAGCGCCGCGAGTTGTACTTGATCAGGGAGGCCATCCGCCTGCGCAATTGGTCCGCTATTCCGGAGTTGTTCCGTGCGCAGCGCAAGTATTGGCCGGACACCAGCGGTCCGAATGGCCTGCAAACCCGGCGTTCCGAGGAAGCGGCTCTTTGGGAGAAGGGGGTCAAGGCCATGAAAGATGGCGTTTTCCCGCCAGTTGCCTACGATCAAGACGACATCGCCAACGGCAAGGAGCGCACCTATTATCGGACCGAAGTGGTGGGGCCACGTCACCCCATATGGAAAACGGGCGAGATTCATCCCGCCGTGGTGGCACGCAAGAACTGGGTCTTGGGGATCGGACGGGAGGGAGAGCAGCGCGACACCATCCGCGCCGGGACGCTCTATGCCGCCAGCGCAGCCGCCCATGCCGCCGAGGTCCGAGGATTCCATTTCTATGTGACTTCAGGAAACCGGTGGGGGGTCAGCACCAGCCCCAACCACGGCCAAAACGAGGACCTTGGCGACTCGATCGACTTCGTCGTCAAAACCAAACCGGGTGGGGTTGGCAGTTCACTCGAAGGAGCCGAAGGCAAGAAGCACACCTACGACATCCTCGCCTGCGCTGCTGTGGCTGCTGCTAAGGATTTCGTCAAACCGGGCGTCGGCGTCGGTTGGGGCCGAAGCAATGGAGCCGGTCACCACATCGAGGTCGATGACAGCCAACGCACTACCCCGGATGCTGGCGACGTCTGGCCTTACAGTGACTCAGGAGATTCTTCTTTCCTCAGTTTCGAGCGTGACTACGCCAACGGAAACATCTTCAAGAAGCCGGAGTATCTGATCTACGAAGGCTATTTCGAAGGGAAGCTGAAGCCCCCGGTGGATCCCGCCGCGCCGCAAACTCCGGTGGATCCTGCCGCACCGCAGACTCCTGATCCCGCTCCACCTGAGTCAAACGATTGATTTTCGTAGCGATCTCCCAAGCGGGATTGAGGATTCGGGGATTGCAGATTCCTGAGGTGGCGGTTGTCTCGTTTGCTCGATAGTGCCTGATTCTTGGCATCTCCGGTTCCCGGGGAAACTGTGCCGTCGTCCAAAACTTTCAGGCAGGGATGACCTTTCGTGAGGGAGGGAGCACCAACTCTGTGGCGTCGCCGTCCAAGAAGGTTTTAATTCCTACTTGCCGAGTGTTGTTTCGTTTGATAGGAGTTGCAATCGGATCATGAAGCTGACCAAACGCGGCGAATATTCACTACGTACTGTCATCCGCTTCGGCATCGCCGAGCGCCGGGCAGTGATCGTCGTGGCTGTCGAAGCACCTCTTCCCGCCATGCTGTCCCCGAGGACGGCTTCCTGGGCGCGCTCCTGACTCTGAATCCTTCCCAATGATTTCCCATGAGCCAGAACCATAACGAACCCACCCACGAGTCGTGGCTCGAATTCGTACAGCAGAAGGTTGAAGCCATTCGCTTCGGCTCCGTGCAAGTCGTGATCCATGAAGGTCGTGTGACCCAGGTGGAGAGCACGGAGAAAACACGGCTGTCGAGTGAGTCCACGCCCCCACCGGTGAAGAAGTAAACTCGTCCCAGCTCTGAGCGGCTCCAAAAGCCGCAGCGCATTTCGAGACTGACCGGTCCACCGGAGGTGAAGAAAGGCGGCCCTCCTGCAAGGCGAGATCCACTCGCCGCATGGTCACCTTTAGCCCCCCATCGACCGGTCAGTCTTTTTTTACTTCAGACTCGGAGGGACAACCCATTCCAATCTTCACCTTCTATGAAAACGCGTCAGTTTCTTACGTCCCTTCTCGCCATGGCCGCCTTCTCCTCCTGCGGGAAGCCTGAGCCCGTGGCCGATGCGAAGCCGGTCATTCGCTTCGGCCACTTTCCCAATATCACGCATGTGCAGGCCCTTGTGGCGCATCAACTTTCCCGGCAGGGGAGGGGCTGGTATGAAGAACGTCTAGGCGCGGATGTGGAGTGGTTTCTCTATAACGCTGGTCCCTCTGCCACAGAGGCGATCTTTGCCCGTGCGCTTGACGTAACCTACATCGGCCCCAGCCCAGTGCTCAATGCCTACGCCAAGTCCAAAGGCACAGAACTTCGCGTCCTCGCTGGAGCCGCGAATGGTGGCAGTGCCCTCGTCGTGCGTCCGGCGTCCAACATCAAGACCGCAGCCGATTTGAGGGGCAAGAAGGTCGCCACGCCGCAGCTCGGCAACACGCAAGACGTGCAACTCCGCGCTTACCTCGCGGACAACGGCTTCAAGATCACGCAGACCGGCGGCGATGTCTTCATCCTTCCCACACAGAACGCGGATCAGCTCGCTCTGTTTCAAAGGGGCGATCTCGATGCCGCATGGACCGCCGAACCCTGGACGACCCGTCTCGAGCTCGAAGCCGGAGCGCAGGTCCTCGTCGATGATCGGGAGACCAATGTCACGTTGCTCGCGAGCAGCGCCGCCTTTGCCAAGGATCATCCCGAGCTCGCGAGAAAACTCGTGGCCGCACACAAGGAGCTCACCCAGTGGATCAAAGACCATCCCGCCGAGGCCAAAGCTCTCATCAAAGCCGAACTCACCGAACTCATGAAGTCCACCCCAAAGGATGAGCTGATCGACAGAGCGCTCAGCCGCATCGTCATCACCGACGAAATCTCAATCAGTTCGATTGAGAAAATGGTGACCAGCGCGAAGAAGGCCGGTTTCCTCAAAGACATTCCGGCCCTGGATCAGCTCTTCCCGAAACTCTAAGTGCGCCACCGTAAAACCGATGTCCACATCTCCAGAACTAATCAACCAGCCTCCCGCCAAACTGGTGATCGATCACGTCACGAAGTCCTTCAAAAGTCAGCGTAGCTCACTAACGGCTCTGGATGACGTCAGTCTCGACGTGAGCGAAGGGGAGTTCGTTTGCCTCGTAGGGCCAAGTGGATGTGGCAAAAGCACGCTGCTCAACCTGATCGCCGGGCTCGACACGCCCGAGAGCGGCACACTCGCCAGCGACGGCCGCCCCATCACGGGCACTGGACGCGAACGCGGTGTCATGTTTCAAGAGCACGCGCTTTTCCCCTGGCTCGATGTGCTGGGGAACGTGTTATTCGGGCTCAAACTCAAACCGCACCTCAACAAGGCCGAGCGCATCGAGATCGCGAAGTATTACATTGAACTCGTCGGGCTCGGTCGATTCATCCACGCGAACGTGCATGAGCTTTCCGGCGGCATGAAGCAGCGCGTGGCTCTGGCCCGTGCATTGGCACCGAATCCACGCCTGCTCTGCATGGATGAGCCTTTTGCGGCGCTGGATGCGATGACCCGAGAACAGCTCTACGCCGACCTCCAGGGGATCTGGTCCAAGCGAAAGAAGACAATCATCTTCGTCACGCATAACGTCCGCGAGGCCGTCTGTCTCGGGGATCGCGTGGTTCTTTTCTCACCCAATCCCGGACGGATTCGCGAGCAGTTCCTCATCGATCTCCCGCGCCCGCGAGACATCAATAGTGTCGAACTTGCCGAGCACGCCACGCGGATCACCCGCGCTCTGAAACCACACACCGTCCAAACCGTCGCCGAATGAAACGTAGCCTCGTTGCTTTCCTGTTCTTCGCCTCACTGATCGCCCTGTGGCAGATCCTTGTGAGTGCGCAAATTTGGTCCCCCGTGCTCTTGCCGCCACCGCTGGATGTAGCCCGCTATCTTGGACAGGCCATCTCCGACGGCTCATTGCTTGAAGGTTCCGTCGTCACGCTGAAGCGTCTCTTCCTCGGCTATGTGATTGGTTGTTTGATCGGCCTGCCGCTGGGATTGGCGACCTCCCGCTCGAAGTACCTGAGCGATACCATCGGCGTGCTCGCGCTTGGATTGCAGACCTTGCCAAGCGTATGTTGGGTGCCACTGGCGTTGCTTTGGTTCGGGCAAAGTGAGGCCGCTATGCTCTTCGTGGTCATTATGGGCACCCTGTGGTCCGTGCTCATCGCCGTGGACAATGGCGCACGCAGTCTGCCGCCCATCTACGTCCGCGCCGCCCGCACCATGGGCAGCTCAGGGCTTCATACTTTGGCAATGGTCATTCTTCCTGCTTCGCTGCCCTTCGTGGTTAGCGGTATGAAGCAAGGATGGGCCTTTGCCTGGCGTTCGCTTATGGCTGCGGAGATCTATGTCACCCTGCTCACTGGCTATGGCCTCGGCCACCTGCTCCATTTTGGGCGCGAACTCAACGCCATGGATCAGGTCATCGGCGTCATGCTCGTTATCATCTTCATCGGGCTCGCCGCTGACAAAACGCTGTTCTCACCGTGGGAGCGCTTCCTCCACCGCCGTTGGGGCACCACGACTTAGCCTGTCCTCCGCCTCCAGCTCTGGTCGGGGCTCAGGTCGGATCCACCTTTTTCCCGCGCCGCAAGATCCATGCGAACGGTGCTACGAATTGACCGAGATACCCCTTGGGCATCGGCTCGCAGATTCCGAAGTTTTCTGGATAGCGACCTTTTGGCATATAATAGGTGCCAAAGAGAATATCCCAAAACGGAAAGAGACCGGCGAAGTTCTTGTCCCAGGCGTCGCGATCACGCGAGTGATGCCAGCGATGAAAGACCGGGGTCGCGATGACGCAACGGAGCGGGCCGAAGTCCCAGTTCACGTTGGCATGGATGAAGATCGCGTAAAAGGTGAGGACCGGAGCCGTGCTGAGGGTGACGGTGGGATTGTACCCCATCAGCAGCACGGGCGTGGCTTGGGCCAGCTTGTTCACCAGATCGTTGACTGGATGCACCCGCAAGCTGCCAAGCCAATCGAGATCTTCCGAGCTGTGATGCACCGCGTGAAAGGGCCACCAGTTCCCGCCATGGAAAAGCCGGTGTGTCCAATAGCCGCAAAGATCGACGAGGAGGTAGATCTGAATCGCTTGCAGCCAAACTGGTTGCCGGCTGAGCGGACCGTATCCGGTGTAAGCGCCCAGCTTCAATGCCTCAAGCGAGGTCACCTGGGTGAGGAGCAAAACGCTCAACGGCAGGAAGATGAGAAGGCGCGTGAACGGTTTCGTGAGGAGGATCGTCGCGAACCAGTAGACCACGTCGGTGAACCAGCCCCTGCGAAAGACCGGTTGCTCGCGATTCCGTCCTCGCCCGGCGATTCGCTCCACGACGAAGAAAATGACGGAAAGAACAATTAGCGTGATCAGGACGCCGAGGAAAGTTTGGTCGGGTTTCATCATGCGTTGCCGTTTGATGAGACGCGCCATTGCGGGAGCGGTTACGGCCTGGAGGCGGAATTTCGGCCTAAAAGAGAAAATGGGAACCACGGATGACGCCGATTTCACGGATGATGGATGCCTTGTTCCTATATCCGTGCCATCCGTGATCGCTCCAGAAGACGAGGACGGCTACCTTATCGTGTTCCTCCGGGATTCCACGGGCCGGTAAATCCGGCTCGCAAACTTACGGGACGGCTCCGGAAGGCTCCGGACGTGACGCGAAGGTTTGCGGGCTCCATCCTGGATGGTGCATTCTCAAAATGGACGATTACCATTTATATTCATTCTCACCACAATCAGTCGCGCAAATTTACGAGCCTTATCAGAAGAATCACATTCTCAAAATAGGCGATTACGAGTCGGTGCCTGTCTCATCACCTGACGGCCCGCATCGTTACGGGTCGTTCCCGGAACATTCAGGGATCGGCTCGTCAAAATTTTGATTCATTAATTATTTGATTTTCTTAAGTATGCGAGGATGTTTCGGCAAACGATGCTGAACTTTGACGTCTTCTTCTTTAGCAAGCCTTTCGACCTTTCGGAGGTGACCGCAGGCCGGCTCCAGCGTTACTCGTCGGAGCATGCGCGCTTGATGGAGGCCAATCCGCGCTATGCGCATCTGGCGGAACCTACGTTGGTGATGCATGAGAAGTGTTTTGGGTCGTTCGCTGAGGAGGATATCAAGACGACGATTTCGGAGAATTCCACGCAACTGATGCTGGGGGCCCGGCAGGCGTTTTTGGCGATGGTCAGTCAATACGAGGGCGGCGTGCGCATGATCTGGGGCAAGGGTTCCCCGGAGTATCAACGGTTTTATCCAGACGGGATCTCCGAGTACCACCGGGCCAACCTGCAAAACATCGACGAGAAGCTGATCCGTTATGAGCGCGCCGTCGTGGAATTCCAAAGCAAGCTGCCGCTAGACTTCGTTAACGCCTTCCTGGCCCTGCCCACCGAAGATCATCCTGGCGGCGTGATTCATCGTTTCCGGGCTGCCCGCAAACTTCAGCTCGGGGCGAAAGGGGACAAGGCCCAGAGCGGCGAATTGTTCGACAAGAATCGCGCTCTGTTGGAGGCGCTTCTCCTGCGCAATCTCCTCCTCGTCGCCACGGAGGTGACTGGCGGCTCCGAGCTCGAAAAGCTCGAAGCCCGCCGCCTGTTTCCGCAGCACATCCTCAAGAAGGTCAAGCGTAAGAAAAAGGGAGCCAAGGCCAACGCCAAACCCGGAAACGAGGACGAGGAAGAAGGCGGCGATACGGATACCGATTCCGGTGCGGATACGGACACCGATACCGGCGGCGAAAGCAGCGGCACCCGGGACCAAATCACCCAAGATGCCGTGCCAACTTCAGCCTCGGTCCCAGCCCAAGCTCAAGGCGAACCAGTCGCGCGAGCCGGAACCGATGCCGAACCGGTTGCTGGGTCAGGATCCTCGGCAGAAGCCTCCGGGTCGAATGGGGATTCCGTAGAATTGAGCAACTGAACGTCTGAACTTTGAGCTGATCCCGTCGCTACGGCGCGGCATTGAGGATTGAGAATTGCGGATTTTTGATTTCTGAGGGGATGGCGCCGGGCTGTCCCCGGCGATTTCCCTGAACAGAACTTCAGTGATCCACGGATCGCGCTTTGGGCTTTGCTCCAGTCGCAGATGGTGTTTAGCTCCACCATGCCCTCTACTTCCCGCATCGCCTGCCTGTCCCTCGCCCTTCTGGCGCTTTCGGTGACTCCCCGGCTTCAGGCGGGCGATCCGGATTACCAGCCGGAGTTGTTCAAGAGCACGAAGCTTATCTACGAAGACACCTTTGACAAGGCACCACATCCACACGATCACCTTCAGCGAGAAGCAAACGACGCTCACCATCAAGAAGGATGTGGAGACCCTCGCCGTGGGGGAGCCGCTCTTTTCGCTCAATGAATGGCACGACGTCGCCATCGAGCTGAAGAAGGGCACGCTTCTCCTCAAGATCGACGGCAAGAAGCACCTCTTCGAGGGCGCGAACATCGACATGACCGGACAGGCGCAGATCGATTTCAAGGCCGTCGATTTCGGGACCTGTCAAATCGACGACGTCCGGCTGTGGCAAGGGCTCTGATCAGGCCAACGACCCGAGCAGTCCCAGCACAGCGCAGACGCCGATCACCGGCATCAGTCCGATCTTGAACCGCTGCATCGCGACAAAGCTGCCCACCGCGAGCGCGGCCACGAAGAAATCGAAGCCGCCCGTGTCCGGCCAAAGCGCGTGGATGGCGAACTTTACGCCAAGATTCAGGATGACGCCGACGACGGCGGCGGTGATGGCCATGAGGGCGGCGCTGAGACGGGGCACCTCGCCAAAACGCTCCACATGGGGCGCGCCCAAGAAGACGAAAAGGATGCACGGCAAAAAGGTTACCCAGATCGTGATCGCCGCGCCGATGGCGGCCGAAGTCAATGGATCCAGGGTTCCCGGAGATTGCCAGGCGCCGACGAAGCCGACGAACTCAAGCACCATGATGAGTGGGCCCGGAGTCGTCTCCGCAAGCGCCAAGCCGGCCATCATTTGCTCGTGGGTCAGCCAACCGTGCGTCTCCACGGCTTGCTGCGCCACGTAGGGCAACACGGCGTACGCCCCGCCGAAGGTGACCAGGGCGGCCTTGCTAAAAAAGATTCCCTGTTGCGCTTGAATGCTGCTCCACCCCAGCCAAGCCGCCAAGGCAAACAGCGGCACCCACCAAAGAGTCAGGCAAATCCCCACGACCCGGAGATCTCGCCAACGCGACCTCATCGGGACCGGCGGCAGTTCCAGAAAGATCTCGCCAGCTTGGGCGGCCGCCTGGCCATGCTTTTTGCCGGCCGGAAACTGCTTCGGAAAACGCTCATGACCCACCGCACCCAAAAAGGCGGCGCCCAAGATTATGAGCACAAAGGAAACCTGGAAGAAGAAGATCAAAACGAACGAAAGCGCCGCGATCATAACAAGACTGCGACTCTTCAACGCCCGGCGGCCGATCCGCAAGACCGCCTCCAGCACGACCGCAATGACCGAAGCGATCAATCCATGAAAAATCCCCGCCAACCAAGGGAGACTCCCGCCAGCCATATAAATCCAGCTCAGCCCGAAGAGGATAAATACCGAGGGAAGGACAAAGAGTGATCCAGCCGCCACGCCTCCACGGGCCCCGTGCAATCTCCAGCCCAGATAGGTGGCCAGCTGCTGCGCTTCCGGGCCCGGCAGCAACATGCAGAAATTCACGGCATGAAGGAAGTGCTCCTCAGTGATCCAGCGTTTCCGTTCGACCAACTCGCGATGCATGATGGCGATCTGGCCTGCAGGACCACCAAAGCTGATCAACCCGAGCTTGCCCCAGAATCGCAAGGCTTGCTGGAAAGTCGGAATGGGAACTGGGGCAAAATCGGACATCGGCTTGCAATGAATCGGTTTGGCCAAAAGACTACGGACTTCTCTAGCTTAGCGGCGTGGCGGGTCCTCTTCCTCCTCACCTCCACCGTAGCCAAGGACCTCCACTACGACGAGACTGGGAACTTCATCAACTGGGACCGGTCGCCTCCGGTTTTGCGCCGACGCAGCGGCATTGGTCGCAGCGCTCGTGCTCGCTCCAGAGGCGTTGGAAGCAGCGGTCATGCCTCCTATGTTAGGGGAGGCGGGCACCACCACCGCCGGGGTCCCTGAACTGGATCCACCGACGCTGATGTTCGTGGCATTCAAGACCGTGACGGCGGCGATGTTGAGGTTGCCGGTCGCCCGAATCCCGGCATCGCCAGCATCCACCGCACCGTTGGGCGCGATGAGGTCAACACTTCCGGGAGGCACTCCGACCACCGTGTCAAGCACGCCGATGCCGCCGCCTGTGGCCAATCCGGCCAGGTCAGTCGTGACGGTGGCGCTGGTTGGATCGATCAACACCCGTGTCGGCGGGGCGGACTGCACCGTCTTAGAGGAAGCTCCGGCGGCGATGTCCCCGTCGGAAGACCAGATCGAGATGTCCCCACCGCGCAGGGTAAAGATCCGGGAGACGCCGAGGTTCACGTCGCCTTGAGTGAAGACATTGATGTTGCCACCGGCCTCTGTGATGATCCCGGGGGGAATCAGGGATTCCCGCGAAATCCGCTGGGCCAAGGTGAGGCTTCCGCCCGGGGCCACGATGCTGATGTCTCCCCCACTTCGGGTCCGAATATCGCGTTCCCGGGTGAAGATATCGCCTTCTCCCGTGATCCCGCCGAAGAGAGAATCGATCGCCGCGAACCCGGAAGCGTAGGTGCCGAAACCCGGGCTGCCGGGGATGTTTCGATCCCGCCCTGCATCCCGCAAGACGATAAAGAACAACTCAAGCGCCACCTGAGCCTTTTCCTCGTCGCTCAGTTGATTGAGCGCGGCGACGTCCGGGATCGCGATGCCGCCGAGGGCATCGGCCCGCTCGGCTAGCGCAGTGAAGTAACGGGCTCCGTCCGGTCCCTCAAGGACTTCAGAGACAAACGTATCGAAGTCGAGATCGCTATTGAACAGCGAAGTGGCTGGGCCAACGCCCGCCCCGATCACAAGGCTGGAGCCATCGAAGGGAAGGAAGGGATTGCGAGCATTGCCGATGCTGGTGAGACCCGCGCCAGTGCCGTCGGCATTGTTGGTACCGACCCCGAGGTCGAGATTGCGACCGGCCAGCACCTGAAGAGTCCCTGGTCCACTGATCTGAAGGTCACCTGCGGAGGGTCCGGCACCGGCTCCCGAAAATCCTTCGATGACGATGTTGCTTCCGGTCCGGGAGGCGATGCGGAGCGGCGAGTTCGCATTGTAGGGGATGATGTCCCGGCCGCTCGCCACCACGCTGAGGTCGGAAGCATCCAAGTTTTGGAGGTAGAAGGCCACGTCGGAAACATCGCGACCGGCAAGAATCCGGGACTCCTTTGGTGAGAACAGGGTGATCCCAGAGATGTCGCCGGAACCGGCGTAGACCCTGAGCGGGGCGGGATCATTGCGATGAAGGAGGTCCGCTGAGTGGAGCCCTTGTTGAAACGAAAGGGCCGCCTGCACCCCCAAGGTCGCTCCCGTCTCACGGAAGAGAAGATCAGTGGTTAGTAGAAAATCGGGCCGGGTCACGTTGGCCTGGTTCTGCGAGGTGCCGACCCCAATGACACTCTGGTAGGCGAACGGAGACACGGTGCCGGGCACCGCTGAGGGCCGGGTGTCGGAGACCGTGACCCGTGAACTGACCCAAGTGTTGAGCCCGACAGGCTGCAATCCGTTCACCGCGCCCCGCGCGAGCAGATCGACCGTGCCGGTCGGAGAGGGCGAGAGGGTGAGATTCCCCACCAGATTGATGTCACCCGAATGGGCGGTGGCGGCGATGGTGGGAGGCATCAGCGTACTCAGCGTGCGGAACGGGGCGACCTGCGTCTCGGCTAGGCGGAGCCAGGGTTGGGTGCGGGCTGAGGACTGGACGATGTTCAACTGCTGGGTCTGCCCCCAAGCATCCAGCAGCGGAACGAAACCACTGCCCACATTGGCCCCCTGACGCAGAGTGACATCGCCGCTCAGCGAGGACACGTTGACGAAACTGTCTCGAGAATACGTGGAGAAGTAGGTCTTGTTCCAGAAACTGTTGCCCAATCCCACCGGCAAGAGGAAGGGATTCCCAACCGGCCCGAGGAGCACGTTGCCCTTGGCGCTGACATCGAAGCCTCCCTTGCCGACGAAAAGCGTGGTCGGCAGCCAGCCATTTGGATTCGTCGCGGTGTTTGCTCCTGTGCTCGTGTTGATCAAAGCGGGAGACCGGGTGGAGTTCGTCGTGATCTGCCGTCCTGCGGCGAGCACTCCTCTGCCACGGTCGACGTAGTAAACGCCCGCATCGATATCGTTCCCCGCCCGCACTTCGAGGTCCCCTCCGCCCAACTCCAGGGTCGTTTGGTTCGTGGCCAATGGATTTCCCGGAGTTCCCTTGCTGGTCCGGGCGTTGGTTGGGATTAAGGCGTCCACATTCGCCACATCGTGCCCCGCGATCAGCGACACATCGCCGCCGCCCAGAGCGCCCACTCCCTCAAAGAAATTGCTGAAGTCCGCCCACCAAGAGGTGGAGGCGATGTTCGCTCCGAACCCGGTCTGGCCGAACTGGCCGGTGGAAGGATTCACATAACCCCGGCGGTAGAGCCAGTTGTTGGGCAGTTGCCGGGAAGAGCTGGCCCCCAGCCGTTCAATATTCGATCCCGCGCCGATCCGCACACCCCCACCCGCGACGCTGAAGTAGGCCGGATAGTTCTGCTGGGCTGTTCCGAGCAGGGTGCCGTTTCCGAATTGGGATAGTTGGAAGTCGTCAAACGTGCCCCCCAGGGTGGAATCGGCCACCCGCGTTCCCGCCGTATAAATGGTGGCAAACTGATTGAGCAATTGCACGCTGCGACCGGCGTTGACGTCGATGTCACCACTGCCGGTCCGAATGACCTGGAAGAGGCCGCGTCCACCACCCGGAGTTACCGCGCCAATCAGATTGCTGGTGAGCTGATTGTTTGCCGTGCCAGTCACCGTCATGGTCCCGCCATCCTTGCCCAAACGGACGGAGCCCACACCCGCGCCGAGCGCGCCCTCGGCAAGCACCTGCCGGAAATCGGCCGCCGCCAGATCCGCGCCCGCAGAGATGCGGTAGCTCCAGGATTGCGTGTTGACCGGCAGCAGCGAGGACTGCACCGAGAGATCGGCCAGCCACAGGTTCGTCGCGATGTCGAGAGGAGTCGGGGTCAGCGGCAAATCCCGGACGGTGAATCCGTCACTGATCGCATTGAACAAGCTGACATTTCCTGCGGCGCGCAGAGTGAGCACCCCTGGCGCTGACTTCCCCCCGAACCGGAATCCTGCAAAATCCCAATCCTCGGAGGTGGTGGAGTTCACCGCACCCAGGCTGAGATTTCCGGAACTGACGATTTCCGCCCCCGGAGCCAGGACGAACACATCCGCCAAGCCGGCGTTTCCGGCCAGCAATCGGTTCGTCATATTCGTGAAGTTCGCTGTGGTGGTCCCTGCCGCCCCGAGGAAGGTTTGCCCATCCGCAAAGACGGCGTCGCGCACGGAGCTGGAGATCACCCCGCCGGATGAGGTCAAATCGTAAAGCCGGTAGCCCTCGACCAGCACGCTGGATGGATCGATGATCGTGCCGTTGATGGGATTGACCAGCACATCGTCGAACGTGCCGGTCTGGGGCGCGCGGATCTGAAGTTTTCCACTGTATTGTCCGCGGTAGGCGCTACTGCCGAGGGTAGCGGCGTCTCCCGACACCTTCGAAGCGACGGAAAGATCGATGGTCGAGCCCGCCCGGATGTCCACCACGCCAGCGCCGATGGTTCCATTCGATTGGGTGCCCGATTCCAGGCTGACGAACCCGCCCTTGCCCGCGCTGCTGAAGTTCTGTCCGGCCACCGTCAGCAGGGAGCCACTGGCAAGCACCAGATCACCGCGGGAGGCGAGATTGATGGATCCACCCACCGGGCCGGACGCATCGATGGTCCCGGTGACGGTGATGCCCCCCAGATCCGTGGAAAGCCGGAAATCGTTGACTTTGGTCACGCCGTCCACCAGGACATCGCCCGTCCGGACCCGGATGGCCTGACGGTCCGTGAGCGAAGCGGTTGACAAGGTTCCGGTAAGCCCTCCCAAGGCCGGCAGCGCCGCAACATCCAATGAGAATCGCCCATCCCGCCCTCCGGTTCCGCCAGCACCCAGCAGCGTGCCACCGGCACCAAAGGCACCGTTCGTCGCAACGACATTGAGTTCACCCGCGTTGCCGCCGCCGGGATCAGCCGCCACGTTGACGACGCTCTGGGGGGAAAGCGTCACGTTACCTAGGTCTGCGGCAAGGCGAATGCTCCCGGCATCGGTGTATCGAGTGGCATCGTAGAGAGTTTGAACCGTCCCGCTCACTTCGAGCCGGCCGCCAATGACCACATGGTTCGTTGCCCGGACTCCCAGGGAGCCGCTCGGCAAGGCGACGGTGGAGTTGACGATCACGTCCTGCCCCGAAAGGTTCAGAGTGGCTCCGAGACCACCCGTGCCGGGTTCGGCCGCCGTGCCACCCGGGGTGAGCAACGAAAGGGTTTCACCGCTGGTGAGGCTGCGATTCGATCCCGCCAAGCCGGTGACAAGCGGCGTCGTCAGGGTCAAAGCATTCTGGGCGGAGAGGCCGCCCGTGCCCTCGCCCACTACCCTCGATCCGGCATTCAGGCGGACGTCGCCAAACTGATCGACCGCGACTTGATTGGAACCGAGACGGATGGTGCTGGCATTGAAGTCGATCAAACCCGTGGCCGCCGCCACCGGACCAGGGGAAGAGACATTGGCGCTGTTCCCGATCAGCAACGTGCTCGCGGTGATGCTGACATTGCCGCCACCTAGGTTGAAGCCCCGAATCACGCCTGCATTCAGAGCCAGATTTGTCACGCCATCGAGGGTCCCGTTGCCATAAAGGTCGATCGCCGTGTAACTGAGAAGGGAAAGCGACTCCACGGACCGGAGATTATCCAACACGGTGCCCGACAGCACCAGACCGGGCGTGGGCTGGAGTGAACCTGGGTTGTCGAGGAGCAGGCTGATTCGGCCACTGCTCAACGCGTAAGCCCTCGCATCGAAAATCGCCGAAGAATCCAGGATCGTCTGTGAAGTGGAGTCCAAGATCAGACTTTGACCCGCCAGAGTGGAGCCGGCCCCGATGGTGAGAGTGGGTGCTCCTCCCGGAGTGGTGCCAGTCCGGACAACGTTCGCATCAAGGTCCTGGGAGACGCGGAGGAGGGTGCCGTTCCCGTTGATCAAGTACGATTCGGATTCCGACAGGGAGCCTGCGGATCTCACCACCGAGCCCGGAGCAAGAGTGAGACTACCTTGAGACGATAAGGTCAGGTCTGGGGCGGTCAGCGGGGTCCCTGAAGTGTTCACCGTGATGTTAGAAGCCTGAACGGTCAGGGTAGTGCCGCTGGCGCTCCGGGTCCGTTTCCCACCGATGACGAGGCTCTCGGCGCCAAACGCATTCAAGATCCCAGCATTCAGGGCGATCACGCCTCCACCGCCTCCTGAGGAACTGCCTGAGATCTCGAAGTCCAACGGTGCCGAGAGATCAACGGCGGATCCGCGCCCGCCCGAAATTGACGGCGACAACACCGATCCCAGGAGGCTCATCGACTGGGTCGCCTGGAAGAGAAGGTAGCCCGAATCGCCAGGAAGCCGCTGAACCGCAGTGTTCAATTGCGCGGCGCTCTCGCTTAGGAAAGTGTCTGCAAAGTATTGCCGGTAATCCGCCCGCGCATTGATGACGAATCCTGGAGCCACCTCAAAGCGGGACGCCAACGTGGAAACGGTTCGGGTCTGGTTCAGATCATTGAACCGGTATCCCGAAACCAAGCTCGCCCCGCCAGCCAAGAAGACACTGCCCAGAGGAGTTCCGGACTTGGGCGTGACCAGAGCTCCTCCGGGCAGCAACGCATATTTCGCCGGGAGCAGGGTGTAGTTCCCCGCCGCCAAACCAGAGCTCCCGGCTAAGTAGATCCGGTCGCCCACCCCGAGACTCCCATCCGAAAAGCCAGCGGCGGGCAGGTAAGGCGCATAGTTGAAGTCGTAGCCTGGCACCACCGCGTAAGTATGAGGCAACTTGGTCCAATAGACCCCGACAGAGGGCGTGACCCCCTGGCTGTTGGAGCGGGAGGAGTAGGTTTCGCCGCCGTAGGAAACGAGGTCGCCAGTGCGATACTCTGCATTGGGTAGCCAATTCTGCGCATTGGTGCCAAGAATGTCCGTGGGGCCGCCATTTCCGATCACCCACTGGGTCGCAAACAGATCGCCTCCCCCCCTCAAATCCACCGTGGCCCCAGCGGCCATGGAGATGGTTTTCGCGGAAAAATTGACGCTCTTTTGGGGAAGACCACCTCCAGAGATATCCAGGCCGCGAGGATCCGTCCAGGTCACACCGTCGCTGGTCCCGAAAGGCACCAGGATGCCCCGCCCCGTGCGCGGATCCACGCCAGAAACGGAAGTGACACTGCTACGGCCCAGGGTCAACCCGGTGGTCACGGGAGCCGCCAAGGCATTGCCCGTAATCAAATTCTTGGGTGCCGTTCCGGTTCCATCCCACCCCAGATTGATCACCCCAAACGGAGATCTCAGGGTGCCGTTGTGCTCGATGTTTGACGCATACAAGCTCAGCGTTCCGCCGGCGGAGAGGGGAAGGCTCCGGCTTCCAGAAGCCTCGGTCCGGATGGATCCCGGTCGGGTCAAGCCGCTCACGAGGTGGTCGTAGGCGAAGATGCTAAACTCCGCCAGCGTCGTGGGATAGATCTGCCCCGCCCGCAAAACAATCTCCCCGGCGATATTGACGATCCCGTTGCCGCGAATGTCACCCGATCTGGCGTTGAGTAGCGCCGAGCCGATATTCTGCATCGATACCGTGCCGATGTCGATTTGATCCGCCGTGACCCGCAAGCGGCCGGGGCCGTAAGTGGGAGCCACATTGGTAAACGGGATCTGAGTGAACCGGTTCTCCGGCAGGATCGGCGGGTCAAAAGGCCTGCCCAGCGCCACGTAGCGTGCACTCAGGTTCACGTCCGAATCCGCCCGGATCACCCCTCCATCCGCGACCCGGAGCAACTCCCGGGCGCTCAGGTCTACCCGGCCAGAAAACTCGACCTTGCCGTTCAGCTCCAGTGAATCCATCCCACTCCGAGCAAACGTGTTGGCGGCGAAATAGCCCCGCGAGACTATCGTGGACCCGCCCGCTCCAAGCACGGGCCGCCCGATGGCGCTGGCACTGGCCGGGAGCGGAGTCTTCAACGTGGCACCGCTCTGCGTCACGACCAGATTGCTGTCCAACACCGGCGGGATCACGCCGAGCTCATAGAAGCGTCCTGAGGACACGGAGAGACTCCCGCCCAAAGCCGTGGGCCCACCCGCAGAACCGCGCAGCGTCGAATCGACAAACAGCATCTGCCCGCCATGAAGATCGATGGAGCCGCCATCGCTATCCACCCGGGTGGAGATGGTCGCCAGACTGTAAAGCGGGGAGGTTAACCCGCTGCTCATGGGCACCTTGTAGCCCGCCCGGGGATCCCTCTCGGAAGGCTGAAGGTCGAGCACACCCGAAGCACCCGAGACATTGATCACGGAACCCGCAGCGGCGGCGATGTTTCCCGAAACGGAGACGTGGCCTCCCGGCAGCACGGATCCAATTCGCCTTCCGAAGGCATCCGGGACCAGGACGGTCGTTCCCGCTGTGGAGAGGACGCTGCGCGGGCCGAGGTAGGTCGTCGTCAGCGCCTGGGACTGATCCGGGAAGAGAAGGGACAGTGAGTTTCCAGATCCCGCGACCTCGATTTCTCCGCCCGGAGCGTAGATGGAACCCAGGACGGCGACCGTGTCCCCCTTGAAGGAGACGGATCCGAGCGGACCAACCCGGATCGTCGATCCTGCCCCCATCACGATGTTGCCTTGGAGCGTCTTGCCTTCCTTGCCTGTCGCCCCTGGAGAAGCGAAGTGCAGACTGACCGGAGGACGCAGTCCCTCTGGATACTCGACCGTCTTGAGCCCTAACCCTCCGGCCCGCTGCGGCACCGCGACGTAGCTTTCCGTGACCGGCTCGATCTCCGTCCCTGGCGCGATGAACAGCCCGGGCAGAAACGTGCTCGGCACACTGGACGCAAAGCCCAAGCCGCTCAGGGTGAAACTTGAGAAGCCCCCCTGGTTGAAGAAGCCGGGCCTCAGCAAGAGCGTATTGGAAGAGGTAGTCCGCCCGCCCACTTGGATCTGCAGCGCCTGCAGTTCCAAGGAACCGCCGGTTGCACCTGAGATTCCTTGCAATGTTCCTTTCAGCGACAATCGGCCACCCACTACATCACCCAGCGACGCATCCTGTCCCGTTTTGATCACGATTCTTCCACCGTCACCATACTCGGGCTTTACCGACGCGCTTAGGAAAGCCCCTTCAGACCCATAGGTGTATTCTCCCACCGCGCTGACGTAGACCCCGCCGGAAACATCAATGAGACTCCCCTTGGCGAGTGACGCGCCGAAGGCGTTGATGGAGACCGATCCGCCAGCCTTCACCACCGGCAGGGTCAAGGCTTCCGCCGCACCCACCCGGTCATCGATCAACAAGCCGGCGGTGCTGATCTTCCCGCTCTCCCCAAGCGTGAAAAACCCACGATCCGAATTCGGGGAAGGCGTTGGGGCCAGGAGATCCCTTAGGTTTGCCGCAGCCTCAGAGGGTGAAATATTGAAGGCAGTGACCGCCACGGATCCACCGGGAACGGCGACCGAACCCAGGATATCAACGTTTGCTCCCTTGAGGGTGATCGAACCCAACGCGGGAGCCTGGATCGAAACCTCCCGGGGAACGATGATTCTGCCGTCCGGATTCTTCACCGTCACGCGGCCAAATCCGCTGCTAGTGAACAGATCTGGCGAAAGATACACCGTGGACCGGCGGTCTGAACCGAGACCGAGCGGGACACCCGAGCCATCGAGCTGGAACGGAGCGACCGCCGTCTGTTGTCCATCGCCGAAGATGACCCGCGGCGGAGTGGGCGATATCTCGCCATAGACCCCAGTGGTGTTGGCCACGATCTCCTCCGCCGTGAGGTTCAGGGCGAATTCGCTCAGACCTGGCAAACTCGAAACGGGCGAGCTGCTTCCGCTTCGCCGCTGCCGGGGACCGATCACGGTGTTTCCTTGGAAGGTCCCGTCCAATGCAACCGATGAGGAAGCGATGTGAACGCCGCCTCCGTCCGCCCCGCTCAGGTAGCCCTCTTCGTAGCGACCGGCCGCCAGGAAAGGCGTCCCAAAGGTCCTAGAAACGCCCCAGCGGGGGTGGTTCACGGCGAACTGACCGTCGAAGATGCCGTCGTAGACGAGGTTGGGCGTTGCCTCGGCGATGTCGAGCAGTTGCCCTTTGTACCACACCCTCGACGTCTCCACGTAGCCTCCTTCGTAATTCACCCAGCCTCCAGAGGTGTCGATCTTGGCCCCCCGTTGCACCACGACGGAGCCCCCCGCATTCAAATCCACCGTCCCGCCCGCCGTCGTCAGTTCGGAAACGGTCCTTTGGATGAGGCCCAGGTAGCCAGACAGATCCGCCAGCGGTGTTCCGGCCCACTTGAATCCGTTAAAAATCCCGGTCCGCCTCTAATCCACCGTAAGCGAGGGGCTCTCCTGCCCCGGAATCCGGAAGACACTGACGCGCTGCAGGGGTGAACCCGCCAGTTCCGCGCCCCTGAGTTGGACGGTCAGGATGTAATCCGCCAGCTGGGCCTGGGCGTCCGTCGTGCCCGCCACATCAAGCAACGCGTCCCGGTCCACATAAACCTGCCCGCCGGACCGGACGAACCGGTTCGTCCCAGCGGCTGTTGTCTGAACCAGATCCCAAATTCCGGCATTGACCGAAACGTTCGCGTTGGGGGCCAAGAGGCTCGATCCCGGGCGGAAATGCACGGTTCCTCCCCGGACATTGATCTGCGACCGCAGGGGCAACACGGTTCCGGGGATCGTCGAAGAGTCGTTCCACTCCGGAAGAATTCGCATCAGGCTCCCAGCCCCCAGTTCCACCGTCCCCGTGGAACGAAAGAGGAACGGGGAGTCTCCCGCTCTCTCCGGGCGGTACGCGGTGTTCCGGACCGCGTCGTAGCTGGCATCCAAATCGATCCGGCCATTGAAGGAGACCGATGTCGAACTCTCGATCACACCAAGCTGCCGGACGGTCCTGCCGGACAGGGTGGCGTTGCCGCGAGGGACGTCGATCAATCCGCGGTTGCTCACGGAGCCTGCGGATTGCCCGGTCAAGGGATCCTCGATCGCCCCAACGAAAACATCCAGGCCCCGGAGGCTCGGATCGTCGCTCCGGTGAGCACCGAATCCGATTTGCATGCCGGCGGCGAGGATGGTCTGGCCGTCCGGCGTGGAAATGGTGCCTTCATTCGTCACGTTGGGACCCGCGAGGACGATGCGACCGCCGACCTTGGCGGCATTCGTCGGACTCGTCAGCCGCGCTCCCTTCTGGACCGTGACGTCCCCATAGGTGCCCACCGCCGGATTGGGCGGTTCCGGGACAAATGCTGGGGTCGAGGCACCGGCCGGGATCGTGAGGCCGCTCAAGAGAGCCTGAGCGTCGGGATTGTTGAGTAACCCCCGGCTGATGAGATTGTCGTTGATCGGCAGGGACGAGGCCACCAAGGTGGACACGTTCACCTGGCTCGTGCCGCCAAAGATGATGCCGTTGCGGTTGATCACGTAAACCTGCCCGTCGGCACGGATCGATCCAAGAATCTGACTGGGGGCACCGGTGGGATCGTTCACCTTGTTGAAGGCGACCCATTTCCGGGCGTCGGATCCTCCGGCCTTTTGATCGAAGGTGAGGGTCGTTTTGCGTCCCACATTGAACGTTTGCCAGCTCAACAGCGCGGTCTGCTGGGTTTGGCGGATCCGGACGTTGCTTGCTCCTCCAGATTGAGATTGGGTCGGAAGTCCCGCACCGGACCAAACGGCGGTTCCCCCAGAAACCCCTGGATCGACCTGGAGCCCTCCGACCGCCAATCCGTTCGGGACGTTCGGGAGCTGGCTCCCCGTGTTCGGATTGATGCCCAAATTGTTCGCGGTGTTCGCCTGGGCGGCGGCGCGGGCGGCGGCCTGGAGCGCCTGAGCGTCCCGTAAAGCCCGGCTGGTGCGGGCCAGAGAATCACGGGCGTTCGTCCTAGCCTTGGCGGCGGCGGCGCTTGTCGCTTGGTTGGCTGCCTCGGAACGCTGGCCCTGACTGCCCATGGGAGCCCCGCCGCGCAGGATGTCACCCGCACGCGAGAGTGGGGAGACAAAGCACATGACGATCAACACGGCGACGTGGCGTCGGGTGGATCGGGAGGAAGAAAGGGGCATGGCTCGCGGAAAGTTAAGGAGACACCGGGTCTCTTACCGGCAAAAGCCGCCGCAGGCCAAAAAGGCCCGCGGCGGCGTCATTTGTTAGTCCAGTTCGGAATAATGCCTGGTCGATTACTTCTTGATGACCGCACCTCCGTCTGCGTCACGTTTCACCTTGACCGTAGCGTCATCGATAATTCCGCCGCCAGCCGGGGCATCCACCTCCGCGATTTGGTCGCGCAGTTCGTCCGCGAAATCGTCTTTGAAGGCAGCGTCCGTCCCCACCACTCCGCCCTGAGGACGGATGAGGCGGTTATAGGGCCAAGCGGTGTAAATGCCTTTCTTTACATTGTCCGTGGTTAGCTCTACCCCGTTGAGACGAAGCGCCACGCCACGATTTGCCAGGGGCACCACATTATTGAGGCCCAGAATCCGGTTGTTCGCATCACCCGGGGTCACGTACCCTACATAGTAGCCTGCGGTGGCATCCGGGAGGAGCCCGCCCAACGTGTAGGCGGGCTCGGTCAAAGTCACCGTCAGCACCCGGGCCAAGTTGGCACCCGAGTTGTAGCCACCGCTTCCCAGCGGAACCGCAAGCTGCCCCGGTTGCTGCGCGATCGGCCACGGCACCTGGCTGGTCACCGTCCCGCCGTAGGTGATGTTTCCGACCGTGACCGGTGAGCCCCCAATGGTGGGAAAGTAGACCCGGACATCGGATGTCTTGTCGAAACCGGTTTCCAGGTAGGCCGCGAACCGTTGGCCGGCATCAGTATTCCGACCGATGGCGAACACGTAATTGGTTCCATCCTGCTCCCAGTCACCCGTGAACTGCGCCAGGGAGACATATCCCGTGGTGTAGAGTTGCTGGATCAACTGCGTGGTGATGTTCGGAACATAACCAGGCCGAGGATTCGACGGACTGCCCGGGAAACCGGGGCTGGCGTAGAACCCGAGGGGCGAGATTCCCACGTTCTCCTCACTGATGGCCGCATAGGTGGTTCCCTCGAAAACGCCCAAGAAGGGCGAGGTCGATTGGAAGTTGGTGGAGAAGCCGAAATCGGCAGTGACCTCCACGTAGTCCGCCGGATTGGAACTGGTCAAGGGATTCGGGACAGACCCGGTTCCGTTGCCATCCGTCGAGACAAAACGTGCCGTGACAGGCACCAGAGCGGTCCGTCCCGCGACCGCCTTGATCCCAGCTAGGGCACCAGAATAGGATGTCCTGATGATGACAGCCTCGCTGTTGTAGGTTCCATTCCAAGCGCCGAAGTTGGCATCGGTCGCTGTGCTCAGACTTCCGGCTGAGGTGGTGTTCCCGCCAATCCCCTGGAATTTCCACCCAGGGGCGAGGAGCTATGGAGATAGCGGTCTGGGTAGCAGTTCGGTCCCCATTGGAGGCGACGATGTAAATCGTCTTCTGGGCCATGGCGACTTCCCCAGTGGCGGCCAGGACGACGCCGGCGAGGAGGAGTTTTAGTATCCTTTTCATATTATCAGTTCTGTTTATTCTTACTGGATTGGTTCTTTATTGCTTAGTTTTATAGGGCTTTCTTGATCAGGGCTTCTTGGAGAGCGTGGCCGCACCTCCTTGGCCAGTGCCGTCGATCAGCTTTGGTCCCGGGGAAGTGGTGAGGAAGTATCCATAGCCACCGGCTTGGGCACCCTTCTGAATCACGATCCCTTTGTAGGTCGGCTTGGTGCCGTCGCTGTGGGGCAGGATGCCGGAGAACTCTCCGTTCGCCGGGGTGAACTTGAGCGAGTAGCTCTTGTCCGAACCCGGAAGGGTCGTCGCCACGTTGGTCGCTGCGGTGATGTTTACGAACTTGCTCACCGGCGCGGCCAGCAGGCCGTCCGTGAAATTCAGGTCCGCATTGCCCACCAAGGTGTTGATACCTCCGAGACCGGTGAGAACACCTGGCTGCACCGCGTACTTCGCGCCGAGCACGTCCACCTCAATGCCTTCCGGCCACCCGAAGGGATAGTATTGGACGCTGGAGAGATACGGACGATACCAGACGATGTCCGCACCGCTGAGGTCGCTGTTGGGAAGTGCTGAGTTGAACGTGACTTCGCCCAGGATGGATCCTCCGGGAGCTGCTCTCCCCACCGCATAGAGCGGGGCAAAGAGCGGCCACACCAACGACTCGGTCACGGGGGCTGACGCAGTGACGGGCGTGCCGTCCGCCAAAGTGCCTTTGAGCGAGACCGTGCCGTTTTTCAGGACGGTGATCTGACCGATACCGTCCCCTTGCGGGTAATCGGCGGCGACCAGACCGGGCTGCGTTGACTGAGCCGCGAAGACCACCGTATGCAGTCCCTTGTTGGCCAGATAGACGTCCGGCACCGAAGTGGGAACGGTCTTTCCATCAAAGAACTTGAGGTCTGCGTTGAGGCTGGAAGTTGCCACCGGCACTGGATTGCTGCGGAACAACCGGCTCACCGTGCCGGTGACCTTCTTGCTCAGTGGCAGTGTGATGTCCAGGTTGAGCGCCACCACGAGGTCCGGCTTGCCCGCCCGTTTGATGCCCGCCGAGGTCGCCCGGTTGGGGGCGAAGCGAGCCACGCCCGAGTTGTCGAAGACACCCGACAAAGGCAACGTGGATCCATCGATCCTTAGTGATCCGGAGAAGCCGCCCTGCGGCGTGACCGTGACCTTGATCGCCCCATCCGTCTCGTTGCTCCGGATCGTTGGACCGGAGGCTTCCACTAGTCCATTGTATTCGCCAGCGACGGCCAGGAATGGATTCGCGATGAACTTGGCGGTGATCACCTGTCCTTCTTGGAAGACGAAGTTCAATGTGGGAACCTCCGCCGCCACGCCGCTGATCCCGAGGCCAGCCCAGCCGTCAAAGATGAACCCCGGCTTGGCCGTGGCCACGACACTGTAGGACTTCCCGACCTCCCGAAGAACCGGATCGGTGCCCGGGAAGGGCTTGGACAAGGTTCCGGAATCGGCCGGGTTTGAAGCGTGGAAGTTGACCGTGAGCGGCCGGAGGACCACGAAGGTCAAATCCGTCGTCGTCTTGGGGGAGGCATTGCCCCTTCCGTCGAAGCTCTGGACCTCAATCCGGTTTCTCCCGGCAGCCAGAGTAAGCGGCAACGTGTAGCTGGCGGTGCGACCACCATTGCTGAGGGTCAGCGGAAGGCTGGTAACGGGACCGCCGTTCACTGACACCTCAACCCGGGTGATCCCCTTGTTGTCCGTCGCGCTTCCGAGGAAGTTAAAGGCGGAACCGGCGCCCTCTAAGATTCGGGTGCCGTTCTTGGGCACAGGTATGGTCGCCGGAGCGGTTTCATCCTGGTCAAGGATCGTCAAGGTCGAGCTGCCGATGGCAACGATCCAACTGCGGCGGCGATATTGACCGTAGCCGAAGTATTGGATTCAGAAAGCCGCGAGAAGTTTGTTGGATTGCTTAGACCCAGGATGATCGTGCCAGCTGAGTTGGTGGACAACGGAATCTGAGTCGATGCCGTGGTCACGTTGTTCGCGAAACTCACCGTGGTGGGGGAGGCATAGGTGTAATCCGTCCCGTTGACAAGAGTTCCTCCCGTGGCGGTGACACTCACCGAAATGGCACCAGCGCTGGCAACGATCCGGTCTGAGTGGCCACCTGGCTTCTTGCCTGGAGACCCAGGGCGGGAAACGCTGCCGCTGGTGTACCAAACGAATTCTGGGGCCGGGAAACGAAGACGACCGGGTTGACGGAGTTGTTCTTCCCGAACAAAGCCCAACGCAGGTCCGCCCGGGTTTCCCATCCGGCACCGTACTTGTCTTGCAGCGCAGTCCCCACATCGCCCAAGGACGGGCTGAGAGTGCCGCCGGGCGCCACCCCCTCGAACGAGGCAAGGCTGCCCACATTGATCAGGAGCGATTCTGAAGCTCCCGTTCCACCGGTGGCACGAACCCCCAGAAAGACGTCGCCCTCTGCGGGCGCTGTCGGCGGAGCCGCGTGACCTGGAGATAGCGAGGTGACCCATAGTGCGCCTAAAAGCGCCAGGGCCCCAAAGAGGCGTTGTCGAGTTATTTTCATAAACGGATTAGTTGTCTGGTTTTCTTCTCTTGTTCTTAGCCTGTGTCTCCACAGGATTGCGCACTTGAAGCGCTGCCTCCCCAGGCAGGGGTCGGCGATCGCTGGTTCTGATCAATCGCCTGGCTAGATGAAACCCGTTCCCGGCATTCGGGTCACAAGGGCGGCGGTCTGCGTAACAGCCATTCGCATCTCGCGAATCAGCCCACGCAACGAGTGGAAGAACCTTCCCCGGCGGGGGATCGGTGGCGGCTGATGGCTGCGTCGCCTCTCAACCGAATCTACTTTAAATCAGTAGGGATTAAGTAGAAAAGGATACTCTAGTTGTCTACTAGAAATTGAGGAAAATGTTCCTCTTCGGGCTCGCGACTAGATCTGCGCCGAGTTACGGCCTATGCTCGTCCGTAAGAATGGCCAAAAATCCCTCGCTTGGGTCCGCCCGCCGGCGCGACGGATCGCCTTCGAGTTCATCCGATGGCTTCGGCGGCTTCTGTGCCGTTGCCGCGAAGGGGATGGGGAGGTTATCGCGACGCAGCTTGCGCAGGGTTACCTCCACGACCTGGGCCAGAGTATACCGATCCAGGATGTTGGAAATGGCGTTGCGCACGTCAATCATGATCATTCGCAGCCCACAATGCTCCTCGTCGTCACAGGTGCAGGGCTTGTAGAAGCATTCGCTGGCGCAGGGAATCGGCGCCAACATCCCATCGAAAAGACGGACCATGTCCCCCATGCGGATCTGGGCCGGATCTTTCTCCAAAAAGTAGCCGCCATACTTTCCGCGCCGAGTGCCAATGATGCCCTGTTGGCGCAAATCGGCCAAGATTTGCTCAACGAACTTCACCGGAAGCCGTTCCAGTTCTGCCAGCTCGGAAACGGAGACAACCTCACGCTTTACCTCGCGTGCGATCCCGAGCTTGATGAGCGTGCGCAAACCGTACTCACCGCGTTTGGAAAGCTTCATTCCATAAGGAATACTTACCTTAAGTAGATTTGACAAGTCAATCTTAGAGCCTCCCTAGCAGCAAATGAGGCTTTGCCATCGAACGGTTTCACGCGCCGATCAATTCCTCATCCTCAACCGGGGTCCGCAACGACCATTGCAAGGCGAAGGGCCAGGCTCCAAATCCGCTGGCGATGTTGATGTGGCCAGCTGTGTCTTCCAGCGGAGGACGGCTGATGGGATGATGCCCCGTAGCTCATCTTGTTTGGATCGATTCAAGGGCAACCCGACGCTCCTCTGTGACGAGGGCCCGGAAGAAGACCACCAGGAACTGACTGGTCCAATGAACGGCGAGTGATGCCGGCCAACGACGGGGAATGTCAACGGTGAGGATCCAGGGGCCCCTCCCTTCGGTCCGTCCGTGGCGCACCGCGACTGCGTCGGGGAATTCCTCGCTCTGCAAACGACGCAACGCATCCTCGCCTGAGCTGACCGCTTGGAGGATCGCCGTCGGGCCTTGCGCAGAGAGATGGAGCACGTCGTCATTGGTGAGCCGGAGCTCGATTAAGCCGTCGGAAGGTTCGTTACGAAACGCATCGACATGCCCCCTCAAGCCTCTCACCACCTCCGGGGAGGGCAGGCTCTGGCCTTGCTCCAGGGCGAGCGGATCACTCACCGGGAGGATCCGAAGGACGTGACCGGCGGCGATGTGAGGCTGCATCGCTAACCGCTCGATGAGTTGCAATAGCGTTTCCGCCGCCGTCTTGTCTTCGCCGTCGTTGACGCCGATCAGGTTGAGGAAGCGGGATCCCTGGCCTGGCTGCGGCGGACCGTAGATGGTGAACGTGGGGAATCCGTATTTGCGGCCCTGAGAGTAAACGAATCGTTCGATACGCCCCTCAAGGGACTCGGAGAACTCGCAATGCTCGATGAATCCTTGAATCAATTCGCGCATCCGCGAACGGTAATCTGGCCGAAGAAATGTCTTGCTCATGGGTAGATTTGTTTGCTCAGGAATCGGTTTCGGAGTTGGGCACCTTAGCGGTTTGGATGCGGACCTTTTCAGCAACCTCCAGCAGGGTCACCCTGCCGTCGTGGATGGTGATCTGGATAGACCCGTAATCGATTCGGCCCACCTTTTGGCGGACGAAGTCGAGCCAGTCACCGGAGACGGGAGGAGAGGCATCTGAGGAATCCATGTCGATTTTGGGACGCATCGAAAGATTGGTAATCTATTTATCTCTTAAGTTGATTTGTCAAGTCAAGATTAGAAAAAGGGGGATGGACGCGAGTGCGGAATTCTTGGGAATTCCGCTACAATGCTCTCCGTTCGCGTAGCGGAATCGCCAACGCATTCCGCCCTGATGCCCAGGGAACCTTAAGGGGCCGCCGCGTAAACGCGCTTCCCGCCCACCCAGGTTTGCTTCACCTGGATGGCCTTCACTTCATCTACCGGGCACGCAAGGATGTCGCGGTCGATCACGATGAAGTCGGCCAGTTTACCCGGTTCCAATGATCCTTTCTCCTTTTCTTCGAAGGTCAACCAAGCGTTCTGGATCGTGTAAAGCGCCAGCGCCTGTTCCCGGGTGATGATTTGTTCGGGATGGAGTTCGCTGGCCTGCCACCGGGGCACCCGTGTCAGAGTCGTCCAGATCCCTAGGAACGGGTTGTAAGGATTCACCGACCGCAAACTGCCGACCTTCTGCATGTGGTCCGAACCTCCTCCCACCTTCACGCCTTTTTCGAAAAGCGTGCGATAGGGTTGAAAGTAGGTGAGCCGCTCGTCCCCGAACTGCTTGAGCAGCGTCTTGCCATCGAGGTAGAGCCAAGCCGGCTGAAGGTCCGCGACGATTCCGTGGGCGGCCATCTGATCGATCGCTGACTCCGTCATGAAATTGCAATGGGTGACACAGGGCCGGGCGTCCCGGACTGGGAAGTCGTTTTCCGCGATCCGGACATAGGTCTGCACCAAGGTGTCCACCGCCCCGTCGCCTACGGAGTGCGCGGTGAACTGCAGTTCCTGGGAGAGGGCGGCCTTGGCGATGCGGTAAAGTTTGTCCGGGTCCACGTAACGCATGCCCCGGTAGGCGGGGTCATCGATTCCATACGCGGAAGAAACGCCCCACGGTTTGTTCATGTAGGCACTGCCGGTGAGCATGCCGCCGTCCAGAAAGATCTTGATTCCGCGCAGCCAGAGCCAGGAATCGTAGGTGTGCAGCGGATGCTTGGCCGCTTTGGTAATGCCCGCGAGGATTTGCTCCTCGGGACCTTGGGCGTTCACTCCGTAGTAGAGGTAGACTCGGCAGGTCAGGCGGGAACGGTCCCGCAAGGCCCGGTAAAGATCGACCCCACCGTCGGAGGCGTTCCGGTCGGCGATGCTGGTGATGCCTGCCTTGTTGTAGTCCGCAAGCAGGGCGGCCAGCCTCTCCACCTGGGTTTCGAAGTCCGGCGATTTGGCGCTGGATTTGGCTTTGACGAGCCGTCCTGCGGCGCGGATGATCCCGTTCGGCTCCCCGGAAGGGTCATGCTCGATCTTCCCAGGCAAACCGTCGGTGATCTGAAAATTCCGGTCGATCCCGCTGAGTTGCAGGGCCAGGGAATTCAGCGCCGCGTCCGGCCCGGTCCGGAAGACCACCGGATGACGCGGGGCCGCTTCATCCAACTCTTTCCGGGTGGGGAATCGCTGCTCCCGGAGCCGGGTGATGAACACTTGGTTGAGAGCGATCCACTCGCCCTCCGGGACGACCGCCGCGCGTTGCCGGATGTAGGCGAGGACACTCTCGATCGATTCCATTTCGGGAATCTGGTGATCGAACTCGTAGGTGGAGGCTCCGGTGGAATGAACGTGGGAATCGATCAACCCGGGCAGTACCGTGGCGCCCCCCAAGTCGAAGGTTTGCGTGGCTCCCTGGGCGACATCCTTGTTTCCCACGGCGACAATGCGCTCGCCCTCGATCACCAAAGTGTCGGCGATCCGGAAGGCGGGATCAACGGTGAGAATGTGGCCGTTGACGAAGGCGGTGCGCTCTGCGGCGGGAAGCTGGCTCGCGATGAGGGCGAACCATGCCAGGGCCGATCCGAGCGGCAGCCTCATGCGAAGAGCTGGGTGATCGGCTGTCCTTTGTCGGCCACGGTGAAGGGCCGCAACGAAGGCGAGTAGACGATCTGGTCGAGGGGCAGTCCGAGCGCGTAGGAGATCGTCGCATTCAGATCTTGGACGCTGACCTTGTTTTCGACGACATCGGCTCCGATCTCGTCGGTACGACCGTAGACTTGGCCGCCCTTGATACCGCCGCCCGCGAGGAGGCAGGAGAATGCCTTGGGATGGTGGTCGCGGCCTTCGTTCGCATTGATTTCCGGGGTGCGCCCGAACTCGGTGGCGAGGACGATAAGGGTGTCGTTGAGCAGACCCCGGCGTTGCAAATCATCGAGCAGCGCGGAAAGAGCTTGGTCGAGAATCTCCGCTTTTTCGGGGAGGGTGACGAAGTTTGCATTGTGGGTGTCCCATCCGCTGGAGGAGACTTCGACACAACGGACGCCATGTTCGACGAGGCGACGGGCGAGGAGAACGCCCTTGCCAAACGGATCATCGCCGTAGCGATCGCGGGTGGCCTCGGACTCTTTAGAGAGATCGAACGCGGCCAAGTCCTGGCTATTCATGAGCCGGATGGCGTCCTGGTACATGTCCTGGTAGGCGCGGACGTTGCGCTGATCATACTTTTCCGCAAAGGCGCGATCCAGCTTGGCGGAGACCTGGAGCTGGGAAGAGAAGGTTTCCGGGGTGAAGAATTCTGACCGCTGGCTGTGGCGGAGACCACCCGCCGGATCGTTGACCATGAGCGGTTGGTAAGCGGCTTCAAGGAAGCCGGCGCCGGGGTGTTGGCTGTCGTTCCCGATCATGACATTCCCGGGAAGAGAAGGATTGTCCGTCCCCTGGAGGTGAAGCATCCAGGCACCGAGCGCGGGATGGCGGATGGATGAGCGCAGCTCGTAGCTGGTGTGCATGAAGTAGTTCCCCTGCTTGTGGGCACCTTGGGTGGAACTGAGGGAACGAACGACCGCGAGATGCGGGGCGGAGCGCTTGGCGAGCCGCGGCAGATACTCCCCGAGCTGCAGCCCGTCGACCGGTGTGTTCAGCGTTTTGGTCGGCCCCATCGCTTCCTGTCCGGGCTTGGGATCGAGCGTGTCGAGGTGGCTCATTCCGCCGCTCAGGTAAAGGTAGATGACCCGCTTGGCTGTGGGGATCTGCTTCAACTGGGACGCGCCCTGACCCGCAGCCAGGACGGTATCGCCAAACATGATGGAGGCCGGGAGCGTGGAAACTCCGAGGAATGTCTGGGCCGCGCGGGCGGCGAAACGGCGGCGGGTCAGTTGATCGGCGCGATTCAGGTCGGATTGCATGGTCACCGGAGAGGTTACAGATTGAAAAGGAACTGACGGGTATTGAGGATGGACCAGACCACGAGGCGGTTGCCATCGCGATGGGTGTTGTCCCGTAGCGTGGGGAGAAGAATTTCCCGTTCCTCCGCAGTCGGCTTGCGGCTGAGCATGGTCAGATAGATGGCATCCAAACGTTCCTCTGGCTTGGTCCCTTTGACGTCGCGGGAAAGCCGTGACAACGGGCTGGCCAGATCTTCAAGGAGGTCGCCATTGAGCAGGGCGAGTGCCTGGGAGATGGACGCTTGATCGTTGGCATTGTCCACCAGTTCGCGGTCGGACTGGCCGAACTCCCGCACGAAGTGCCCGTTCGGGGCGGGGGAGGGCAGTTCCGAGGAACGGACGAGCTTGGCCCGATCCTTGGTGAAGCTCTGGTGAAGGCGGTCCTGGGTTTCGGGGATTTCCCATTCCTTGGCTTCGCGTTCCATCCGGGCCCGTTCGGACTCTTTGAGCGCCTCACGTTCGGGAGCGAGGACGGCATTGACGAGTGCCGTGATGTAGGAGCCGCCGTCGTAGCCGTTGCTGCTACTTTGCATGTCATTGGCGGAGTTCGGAAGTCCTCCGTCCGAAGTCAGGGATGCCAGCTCCTGCCGGAAGCTTCCTTCTGCTTTCGGTAGCGTGCCCGAAGCGAGGGCATTGGCTTTGGCGCGGAGCCCGGGTGCGTAGACTTCCCGGGCGATCGTCTCCATCAGTTCGCCTCGGACGCGGCCAGCCTCCTTCTGAGCGGCCTTGATTTCCCCCAAGTCACCGTTCTCCCGAGCTGCGGCGAGTTTCTCCTGGGTCTTTTCGAGCTTGGCTGCGAGTTCATCCTGCTTGGCGGCGATCACTTGGACCGCAGTGGCCAATTCTTCCGGGGCCAGGTCATAGACCCCGTTGCCGATCCATTCGACCCGGGTCATGATCTCCTTGCGGCGGAGGGCCGCATGAGGGGAAGGGGCATCGACGTCATCGACGATCATACCCATCAGCGAATCCCAGATTTGCTCGGCGGAAAGGCGACGCAGAGGTGGCCCGGCGAAGTCGTAGGATTGTCCGGGCATCGGTTCCACCGGGGATGCCTCACGCTGGTAGGTGCGGGTCAGGTAGAGCATGCGCAGGAAGGCCTTCATGTCGTAGTCCATGGCCACGAGCAGCGATTCAAGAAAGGCGAGCAGTTCCGGATGAGATGCGAGCGATTGATCGCGGATGTCATCGACGGGTTCGATGATTCCCACGCCCATAACCTTCTTCCAGAGGCGGTTGGCGATCACCTTGGTGAACTTGGGGTTCTCCGGGGAGGTCATCCAGGCGGCGAAGGTCTCGACGCGATCGTCGATCGTCGCGGACTGGGGGATTTCTCCGAACGGGACCTCTGCCTCGACGACGGCCTTCGGCTTGGCGTCGGGGTACTGGTAATCGTGGGGAAGCCGGAGCGACCGATCCGTTTGCGCGACGGTGGTGAAGCGGACGGGCTTGAGGATCTCGCTGAGGGCCCTGCCAAAATCTTTGCGCTCGTCTTTATCGCGATGGGACTTGTTGAACAGCTGCGCGGCGGCGGCCCCGTTCTCCGAGCCATTCGATGTGGTCACGCCATAAGTAAAGGCGGCCATATGGTAGTAATCCATCTGCGTCCAGGAATCGAACGGATGGTTGTGGCACTGTGCGCAGACGATCTGGGTGCCGAGGAAGACCTGGGAGGTGATCGCCAAATTGTCGAGCGGCATCCCGTAGTCCCGCAGGTAATAGCCGATCGCGCCATCGGTCCAGGGCTTGCCCTTGGCGGTGAGGAGTTCGCGGACCAAGTCATCGTAGTGCTTGTTGGTGCGCAGGGAATCCTTGATCCACTCCTCATAGGCATAGCCGGAAGCATGGCTGTTGCCCTGGCCAGCGACCTGGGTTTTGGCCCGGAGCAGGTCCGCCCAGAAGGTATAGAAGTGGTGGACGTAGGCCTCGGAGGCGAGCAGGTGATCGATCAATCGGACCCGGTTGCTCGCTGAATCGTCCGCGAGAAAGGCCTGGGCTTCGGCAAGTGTCGGAATCCGCCCTGCGATATCGAGGTAGATGCGGCGGACGAAGATCTCACTGGAAGCCGCAGGCATCGGCTTCTTCCCGGCCGTTTCCAGGGCTTTTTCGATGAAGGTATCGATCCGGGCACTGGCTTCGGGCACCGCTGCCTCTTGCGCGCCTGAGGTGGCCGCTTGTGCGCCTGAAATCGCCAGGACCAGGAGAAGAGAAATCGGCAAGAGCCGTAGGTTCATGATAGTCCGGTGGTTGATGGTTAAAAGAACCGCCGGGCCGGAATCAGAGGTCTCGGACGGCAGATCCGGTCAATACACTCCGTAAAGCTCTCTTCGTTGCTCAAAATTCCGATTTCCACCCGCAAAAAAAACATGGGGACATCAAAGCGCTGCAGCCGGGGGAAGCGGACGGAGTCCTTTTCCGTGGTCACGATCATCTTCACGGCCGCATCGCGGCAATCGTTGATGAAGGTAATGATCTCTTGCTCGGTGTAGCGGTGGTGGTCAGTGAATTGGCGGCGGATCAAGATCTTGGCTCCGAGCCGCTCCAGTCCGCCTTCAAAACTTTCCGGGACCGCGATCCCGCTGACGGCACCGATTTCCAGGCCTTGCAGGGATTCCAGGGGGATTTGGTCGCGGGTCTCCACGCTTTCCAAGTACTTGGGCTGGTGGGTGCACTCGATGATCTCGGCCGTCCGGTTGTAGAGCCGGATGCGCTCCTTCAAGGCTTCGTTCTCGCCGGGGGCGCCGGTACACTTGGTGATGAAGATATAAGTGGCCCGCTTGAGGTTCTTCGGGGGCTCCCGCAGGGTTCCGCGCGGCAGGAGAAACTCATTTCCAAAGGGTTGGTAGCGGTCGATCAGAACAATATCCAAGCGGTGGCGCAGCCGCAGGTATTGCAGGCCGTCATCGAGAATCAAGGTATCGACGTCGAACTTCTTGATCGCGTGGAGACCGCTTTTGACTCGATCCTTGTCGGTGATGACCACGACGTCCTTCAAATTCGAGGCGAGCATGTAGGGCTCGTCCCCGGCCGTCTTCGAATCGAGCAAGAGCCTCCGTCCGTCGGAAACCACCCGGGGCGGGTCGATCTCTGCCTGACGTCCCGCGAGCCGGCTGGCAATCCGCTCGGAAAGGGGTGGTTTTACCGATTTGTAGCCGCGGCTGAGAATGGCGACTTTGCGCCCGCCATCTTGGAGTGAGCGGGCAAACTTCTCGACGACGGGAGTTTTGCCGGTTCCGCCTACCGTGAGGTTTCCAATGCTGACCACAAGGCAGCCGAGGTTGCGCTCACGCATGATCCGGTTGCGGTAGAGCAAGAGCCGGAGTTTCACCAAGCTTCGATAAATCTGCGACAGCCCGAAGAGAACGCATCGAAGGACCGTGGCGCGCTTTCCCTGACGTCGTTCCAGGACAACGTCGATCGCGAACTGCTCCAGCTTCTCAAGAGTCGCTTTCACTCAAGAAGCAGAATTGGCGGGGGTGTGGGTCCAGCTCACCCCAGTGTTATCGACGGATGCCAGGTGGATGGCGGGGGCAAGAGAATCTCCGCAGGCCGAGAGCATCGCCTCCGCGATGGCGGGCGCGGCTTCGGGATCGGCCGTGAGGCAGGCGATCGTCGAACCAGATCCGCTGAGGAACCCACCCAAAGCTCCGGACGCGACCCCCGCAGCGACGATTTCGCGGAGACCAGGGTTGAGCGGCTCCCGGAAGGGCTCATGGAGGGAGTCTTGCATCAAGCCGCGCAGGGCCGGATAATTGCCGGAAGCGAAGGCGGCGGCAATCGCGGCGGCATAGCCGGTGTTCGCGACGGCGTCGGCGAAGGCAATTTCCTTGGGCAACACGCGGCGGGCATCCTCGGTGCGCACCTCATGGCGGCGGATAAGGAGGACGACCCGGAGAGCGGCATCGACGGGAAAACGGAACCGGCTCCCGTTGGGCCCGCCGACGAAAAAGCCGCCGAAGACCGCCGGGCCGGCATTGTCGGGATGTCCTTCCAGTTCCGTGCACTGGTGAAAGAGATCGTCGAGGGAAAGCGGCTCCCCGTGGAGTGCGTTGAGTCCGGCCAGAATTCCAAGCCGCAGGGTCACACTGCTGCCCAATCCGCGGGAGGTCGGTACGTTTCCTGAAATTTCCCAGTGGAAGGAATGGGGAGAGACTCCGCTGGCCGTGAAGTAGTGGGCGGCCGCCTCATCCGCCATCTCGTGGGGTTCCGTCGCCCCATCGAGAGTGATGCGGACGAGATTGTGAAGGTCTAGTGCCATGCCCAGGCAATCGAAACCGGGGCCCAGATTGGAGGTTGTCCCGGCGACTCGGACCACGACCTGGGCGGAATGGTTGGCTGTGGACATGGTCGGCTTCGGGCGAGATGGCGGGTCTAAATAGTTGCATGCTCCGGGGAAAACAAGCAATTAAGCTGGCGTGATGGATCGCATTGATGGCCGCAGGGCCGACCAACTTCGCCCGGTGACCTTTGAACCGGATATCGCACCTCATGCCCAAGGGTCCGTCCTGGTCGGCTTCGGGAAGACCAGGGTGATTTGCACCGCCATGGTGGAGGATCAGGTGCCGGGCTGGATGAAGGCCCAGGGCGTGCCCGGCGGCTGGCTCACCGCAGAATACAGTATGCTCCCCAGTTCAACCTTGGACCGGAAGTCCCGGGACATTTCCAGGGGGCGGCTCGATGGTCGTTCCTCGGAAATCCAACGGTTGATTGGCAGGGCGCTGCGGTCGGTGATCGATTTGCGAGCCTTGGGCTCAAGGACGTTGTGGGTGGACTGCGATGTGTTGCAGGCCGATGGCGGGACGCGCACGGCCTCGATCACGGGAGCCTGCGTGGCCGTGGCGGTGGCGTTCCGGCGGCTCGTGGCCAACGGGACCTTGCGGAAATCGCCCCTCCGGCAGTTGGTGGCGGCCGTCAGCACGGGAATGTTGGAGGGCCGTTGTCTGCTCGATCTCTGTTACGAGGAGGACCGCGACGCGGCGGTCGATTGCAACATCGTGGCGACGCTTGGGGGCGATCTCGTGGAAGTGCAATGCTCTGGCGAGGAAGCGGTCTTCCCGCGCAAGGATCTCGACGCGATGCTCGAAGTGGCCGGCAAAGGGATTGTCGAATTGTTGCGCCTTCAGCAGGAAGCGATCGATCGATTTGAAGATCAGCCGTCCGGAAAACCCGTATTGGACTTGTCGGAGCAATTCCCCCGGCAGTGACGGAGGGAAATCGCTTGACCGGAAGAAGCAACGCTGCCACCCTATGCGCCCCGCTTTCCGGGCCATTGTCAAAATCGTAGTTTCGTTCTCACCTAGCCGTTCCCATGTCCAGAGTTTGCAGCATCCGAGGATCCCGCGTGACCGCAGGGAAGAGAATTCACCGCAGTGGTTTGGCGAAGAAGAAGGGCGGGATCGGTCGCCACGTAACCAAGACCGTCAAGCGGACTTTCTCTCCCAATTTGAAGGTCAAGCGCATTTGGGTTTCTGAACTCAATTGCTACGTTCGCATCAAGCTTTCGGCTCGTGCTCTCAAGACGATTGATAAGAATGGGGCTTACGCCACCCTTCGCGAAGCCGGCTTGATCTGATTCTTCCACTCGGCGGTGGGTGATGATTCCGGAAATCTGAAGGAATCGTCACATTCGGCAAGCCTCCCCTTGCGCTACCCCGTTCGCCGTGTGACGCTCATACCACCCCATACGGGTCAACAAACGTCCAAAACCGAAACTCGAATCACAATGGCATTCAGCGTCGTTTCCAAGAAATCCGGCAAGACCTACTACCTTCATGTTCGTGAGCAAACGAACAAGGATGGGAAGACCACCCGGCTATACTATTTCGCTCGCGATGAGAAAGAGGGCGTCCTCAAGGCTCTGCCCGAAGGTTACACCGTAATCGAGAACGAGCGGACCGGTCTTCCTTTCCTCAAGCGGAAGGTCTAATCGGTTTCTCAATCCGCCGACGTCCCTTCAATTGGGTGTGTCGGCAACGCATGGGGCGAGCACGGAGAGAATCTCTCCTGTCTCGCCCTCACTGCGTAGGGGGATAGGCATGCACGGCTCAATGGTCGCCAAGATTCCGCCGAGGGCCGTTTGTCCCGCTCTTTCGAAGTAATAAGGCGTCAAGGTCACCTCTCCAGACACGGACTGAGCGCTTTCAAGGGCCGAGTTCCATCCGGGATGTTCCACTGTTTCACCTTCGTGAAACTCCCGTAGAAGCCACGGGGAGCGGCCGAAGTGGTCCATCGCTTGGCCCAGTGCGGCGGCCCATGCCCCAGGCGTTGCCCGGGACCGGATAACTTCTCTTTGCTCACGAAGCGAAGCAGACGCGGGCTTGAGCGCCAGATCCGAGATGCCGGGGACAGCATGGGCCAGATCCCCGAAGGATCGCACTCCGAGCCACGGCAGGACGGCTTGATGGGGGAGCGGAGTTGGATCGACCGCCCAAGCGAGCGGGACAAACTTCCGGAGAAACGTCAGGTTGCTGGAGCGCAGCTCCCGCGTCCAGACGGATTGGAGCGGCGCGGACCAGAGGAGCGCGAGCCAAAGGGAGGTTGCCGAGGACGGCCTCAGTGGAGCCCATACCGCTTGGATGTCGCCGTTTTCCTCTCCGGAGACTGAATCGGCACCATCGAGAATGCCTCGGGCCCCTCCAATCACTGCCTCTCCCATCTGGCTGTGGAGCTGTTGGAGCTGCCCCCCCAGTGCAATTTGATCCGCCTGCCACCCTATGTCGACTAAGGACAAGCCTTTCTTGGTGAACTTAAGGGATGGACGGAAGATCGAAGGCAGCTCGTCGTTGGCCTCTATTGACCCTCCTTGGTCGATCATCGCGGCGATCCAGCCGGGCAGGGAACCCCGAATACTGCGGCGATGGATAAGATCGGCCGTACGTCGAAAGCGGGAGAGGACCGGACCGAGCCGTTGAAGGTCGTCAATGATGTGGGGGGAGAGTCGGAACGGTTCGGGCGAGATCAGGCAACCCGAAGGCAGCAGTGGCTGGATCGAGCCGAAGACATCCCGGAGATGTCGGATACGGTCAGCGGCGGGAAGCGGGGCAGCCATTCCGGGACGGACGATGCAGCAGCGCAAGACTTACTGAAGTTGGGCCAAAGACTTGCGAACAAGTTCCTCGACGGTCGCGGCGGATCCAAGGAGGGTGACGCAATCAGTGACGGCCTTGGCGGCCTCGCCCTGTTTGTAACCGAGGGATATCAGGGCTAGCACCGCATCGGTCTGGCGCCGTTGCTCATCGGTCGGTTTGTGGAGATCCGACGCGGCCCGCCAAGCTTCGGCGACGCCGACTTTGTCCTTGAGTTCGAGAACGATTCGTTCGGCGGTCTTGCGGCCGACCCCCTTGATTTTGGAAAGGAGGGTGAGGTCTCCCTGAACGACGGCGCTCTTGAAGGCAGGGACGCTCATGCCGCCGAGGATTGAGAGGGCGAGCTTGGGGCCGACTCCGGAGACGCGGTTAATCAGGAGGCGGAAGAGATCGCGTTCCTCCGAGGAGATGAAACCGTAGAGGGTGTGCTCCTGTTCCCGAATGTGGAGATGGGTGAGCAGGAAGACGGATTTCCCTGCGGGGCCGAGCCGGTCGAGAGTTGAGAGTGGCACGATCACCTCGTAGCCTACGCCGTTGACATCCACGGCGATTTGGCTGGAGAGGTTGTCTTGCAGAATTCCGCGTAGAAACGTAATCATAGGTAAGTCCGGTGGCCGACGGCGTCGAAACGGCTAAATCATCCTCCTTTCGTGATGGGTCAACGCAAATATCTACTCTTGCTGGTGAGCTTGGCCGGAATGGTCGGCTGCGGTGTTCCGGCCCAGTTGCTCGGCGACGAGGGGCCCATCGGGTTGGTGCTGGAGCGGTCGTTGTTCGCGCCGGACATTTTTCAAGGGATTGAAGGGGCCAAAGTCACTGTTCTGGTGCCGGGGCGCCGGACCTCGGCCGGTGTGAACACGTTCACCGATGAGGAATGGGCGGCGGAGAAGCTCGAATGGCCGGAGGTGATGACGGGGGCGATGGAAATTGCCGATCAAGTCGTCGCCTCGTTGAAGGTCGAGTGGGAGCGCGACGAAAATGGGGTAATCCTCTTTGGGGAGGTGCGGTCGGAGGATCCGTTTCTAGGGAGCGCGATGTTTTCGAAGCGGTTCTTGGAGAAATTTCGAGCGGCGCTTGGTCCGGAGCTACTCGTGGTAGTTCCGGAGCAGGCCCGGATGTATCTTTTTCCCCGGTTTGGAGGAAAGCTCGATGATTTTGGGGCCTCTTTGGCGCAGGCTTATCAGGAGTCCGCGCTGAAGGTGAGTTTGGAAGTTTTCCTCGTAGATGAACGGGGATGCCGGGTGATTGGGGTGCTTGGAAGCCGCCTTCAAAATTGAGAAAAGCGCCGCCAAGTAAGTCACAAAAACGCCAACGTCTTGCGAAAGGTCTCGCAAAAACGGTATCTCGTGGTAGATTAGTCGGACTATGTCTACTACAAGAAGAACTAGATTCTCCCGACGTGTTCCGGATCATGTGACGGATGAACTTGTGGCAGTCTTGCAAGAACCGAAAAATTTCGCTTTCAACGACCTTTTCGGTGAAGTGTACGAGAATTTGAAGAAGCGGAACGCAGTGAGCGGGGGGGAAGAAATGCTTCGCCTGCGCGCATACGAGAAGCTTCAGAATTTGGTGAATCGGGGGTTGGTTCAGAAAGACGGGAAACAGTACCGCGGTCTCGAGCGGATTCTCGAAGCGGCTAGCACCGCAATTGTCCCGGGACCGGTGGTGGTGCCTGCGGCGACCCAGGCCAACATCCAGGCGAACTGACCGGCCTCCATCAAAGAGGGAGCGTTGCGCCTGCGGGCCCTGGAACTCCTCTTTGCCGGACCGAAACTTTGCTTGTTTTCGAAGAGCGGCGGTGTAATGCATTTGCACCGCCGCTTTTCTTTTCTCACCGGGAGAGTTGGGTGGTGGGAGGTGTTGACCGAGATCATCCGCAGCCATGCTTCAAGACTACATCCCCGTTCTTCTGCAGTTCGTCGTGGCTGCCGGACTTGCTCTTGCCATCCTCATTCTGAGTTGGGTCCTCGGTCGGAGCGCGAAGACCAGCCAAATTAAGGACAGCGCCTATGAGTGCGGGATGCTCCCCGTCGGCGACGGCCAGGCCCGCTTCAGCGTGAAGTTCTATCTGGTGGCGATGCTCTTCGTCATTTTCGATATCGAAGTGGTTTTTCTCTATCCTTGGGCTGTTAACTTCCAGGAGATGATCAAGAGTGAGGGGCTCGCCATGGTCTGGAGCATGGCCGGTTTTGTCGGGATCCTCTTCGTTGGCTACCTCTACGCCCTGAAAAAGGGTGCCCTTAACTGGAAGGATTGACCCAACTGCCCAGCCAGTGAGGCCAGCCTAGCCTTCCAGGGCCGTTCTCTTTTTTCGCCGTTCGCCAGTCCGTAGCGTCCACCTTCATGGTTTATTTTCTTACCCTTTATCAGCTCAAGCCTACGGTCACCGACGAGAAGCTTGAAGAGATGATTCGTTCCAGTAGGAGCCAGCTTCTGAGGATTCCGGAGGTCCTCCACCTTCAGACAGGAAGGACGATTCGCCCCGATGCCGAATGGCCCTTTTTCGTGGCGATCGACGTGGAATCAACCGATAAGCTACGGATGTGCCTCGACGATCCGGTCTTTATCAAGTTCAAGGAGGAGGTTATCCGGCCCTTCACCACCGAATGCCTGGAGCTGCGCTACGAAACGGAGCCGGGCAAGGCCCTTAAGTATTCTTGAGACCAATGTGTAGGCAGGGCAGCCTGGTGCCCCTCTTGCCGACTCGGATCTTTACACTCACTGGGCTTTGGTGATAGGCTTTCCAGCCACACCATGAAAATCTCCACCGCTGCACGACTTTCGGTTTTTCTGTCTGCTTGTTTCTTTTTGTGTTGTCCTTCCGCTGGTAACGCAGATCCCAAGGACGACTACCGGAGGGCCCAGGTAGCCGAGAAAGAGGGAGACTACCGCACCGCCATCGCCATCTACGAGGCGCTGGTGGCCCAGTATCCGCGGGATCCGAAGCTACGGGCCGCTATGGCCCAGGCGCGTTTGGCTGCTCGGGAAGGCTCGCCCAAGGGCACGTTGGAGGCGAAGATGAAAGAGGTCATTCTGCCGGAGGTGGAATTTGCCGACGTGGACTTGGATTCGGTCTTCTTGTATCTGAGTCAGAGGACCGAGGAACTGTCAGGAGGCAAGGTGCGTCCGAACTTCATCTACAAGGGCAGTGCAGAAGATCGCAAGCGCCCCCAGATCACGTTGCGATTGTCCAATGTTCCAGTGACGGAAGTGATCCGCTACGTGGGTGAGTTGACCTCTACCGCCTTTGTTTACGACTTGCATGCGATTGTCGGCACTCCTCTCCATTTGACCACAGCGGAGCCGACCGCGAAGCCGGTACAGTGAGGGAGAAGATCGCGGTCATCACCGGAGGTGAAGGTGATCTGGCTCAGGCGATCCAGGCGTGTCTCCTTGAATCGGGCTGGATCGTTCATGCGCCAGGGCACCCGGAATTGGATGTAAGGCGCGCCGATCAGGTCGCTGCTTGGTTCGCTCGCTTTGATGCGATCGACCTTCTCGTGAACAACGCTGGCATTACCCGTGATGCTCCTTTTCTGCGGCTGACCGAGGCCGATTGGGATGAGGTTGTGGATACCAACCTAAAAGGGGCTTTCCTGTGCAGTCAGGCCGTCTTCCCTGCCATGCAGGGGCAGGGGGGAGGGCATATCGTCCAGATCGGTTCGTTTTCCGCGATCCGTCCCCCGGCTGGTCAGGCGGCTTACGCAGCGGCCAAGGCGGGCCTGATGGCGTTGAGTCAATCTTTGGCGGCGGAATGGAGCCCCGAGAACATCAGAGTGAATTGCGTTCTCCCCGGATTCCTTGAAACGAAGATGACGGCTATCTTGTCGGTAGATGTCGTTCAGGCCGCAAAGTCCGCTCACTCACTGGGCCGATTCAACACCACCGAATCGGTGGGGCGCTTTCTCCTGGATCTCCAAGACCTGGAGCATGTGTCGGGCCAGACCTTCCAGCTTGACAGCCGACCACGGCGTTGGTGAGCGCTAAGACTTGAGCTTCGGGCACCAGAGGACCCGATGCTCAAAAAGAAGAGGAAAGCGATGAAGGGTTGGGCCTGTGCCCATGAAACCCTCCACCAACCCAGATTGGGCGCGATTAACGCTTGGAGAACTGGAAGCGCTTGCGTGCTCCCGGTTGACCGGCTTTCTTCCGTTCCTTGGCGCGCGGATCCCGGCGCAGCATGCCGTGGGGCTTGATAGCTGCGCGGAGGGCAGGTTCAGATTTGATCAAAGCCCGGGCAATCCCCAGACGGATGGCACCCACCTGACCGGTCACGCCTCCACCGCTGGTATTGACGGTGACGTCAAACTTGTTGAGCTGATTGGCTTCCTGAAAAACCTGAAGGAGGATGTTCTGGAGGGAGACGGTCGGGAAGTAGTCCTCGAACGCCCGCCCATTCACCGTGATTTGCCCGGTTCCGGGAACGAGCCGGACACGAGCCACGGCGGTTTTGCGGCGCCCGGTTGCGTGAAAGAAGTCAGCCATGAGTTCGGAGATCGATTGGAGACGAACGGATTAGGAGAGAGGGAAAGGCTGAGGCTGCTGAGCCTCATGCGGGTGCTTGGCACCCACGTAAACGTGAAGCTTGCGATAGACGTCCCGTCCCAAGCGGTTGTGGGGGATCATCCCTTTCACGGCTCGTTCGACGAGGCGCTCAGGATGCTTGAGACGGACCTTGCTCGGCGTCTCCACTTTTTGATTCCCAACGTAGCCTGTGTAGCGAGTGTAGATCTTGTGCTCCTCTTTGCGTCCCGTGAGGCGGACCTTTTCCGCATTGATCACCACGACGAAATCACCCGTGTCGACATGCGGGGTGAAGATCGGCTTGTTCTTGCCGCGAAGCAAGCGTGCGGCCTGCACGGCCACGTCGCCGAGAATTTGGTTCTCGGCGTCAATGACCCACCATTTGCGATCCACTTCGTGGGCTTTGGCTGAAAAAGTCTTCATGATTCTACGTTCCAGTGGGCAAAACACCCGCGAAAGAGAAGGGCGTGGAGACTAATTGACGGCATAATGAGTGTCAACCCATTTGCTCTGTTTTTGATCGCCGGGCCAAAGATCGTTGCTTCTTTCCGGCACGCCCTCCATTACCGTATCCGTTTCGCCCCCGACCATGTCCCTCCTTTTCCGCTTTGTCACGCTCGCGTTCGTCTCATCTGCGATGGTGCCTGCCGGGGCCGCTCCGGGGCCAGCGGATATCTTGAGGGTGGTCGAGGGAATCCCTGCGTTTTCCCTTTATGAGGTGCCCGGAATCCTCCGTCTGGACCCTGAAAAAGCCTGCGCTTTGCTCTTTGACCAGGATCGTCATGTTTATGGCGCACTCGGAACCTCGTCCGGGGGGCGAGTCGTCGCCTTCGCGCACGATGTCTTTTTGGCGGCAGAACGCTTCCAGACGGAACCGGCTCTAGGTAAGCTCGCTGCAAATTCAATTCGCTGGGCGGGTCTGGCCGAAACTCCGGCGGTCGGGATGGACCCGGGGCTGAAAGCTCTGGAGCCACTGCTCCGCGCCCAAGGCTTCGAAGTGAGGTCGATTGCTCCCGCAGAACTAGAACGGCAGGTGGATGTCTATTGTTTCGCCGGGCCACGCCCTGTTTCAAAACAGGGGATGGACAATCTCCGGAGATTCCTTCTCAAAGGAGGAGGCGTGATCACCGTGGCGACCCCTTGGGCCCTCTCGGAGGCGTTCCCCGACTTTCATCGGCTCCCCGCCAACGAGATCGCGATGCTGGCGGGCATCGAATTCCTTCCCGAAGGGACCGCCCAGATCCGTGGCATCGTGAAGTTCCCAAAATGAGGGGTGGGCGAAGCAAATTTATGCAAACCTAGCGACGATTGAGACGTTCCATTGAGCACACATGAAGTTTCCGATCACGATTTTTACGGTTGTCCTCCTCGTTTCCCCACTTCGGGGCGCCGATTGGCTTCAATTTCGCGGGCCCAACGCCAGCGGAGTCAGCCCGGAATCGGTCCCTTCGACTTGGAGTGAGACGGAGAATCTGCTTTGGAAAGAGGCACTTCCCGGTCCGGGAAGTTCCTCGCCGATCGTGGTGGGCAAGGCCGTTTTCGTCACCTGCTACAGCGGCGAAGGAGCGACCCTGGAGCGGCATCTCTTGCGGTTGGATGCCGACACCGGTGCGTTGGTCTGGAAGAAATCGATTCCGGTCTGGAATCAAGAAGATCCCGCTCAGGGCTACATCACCGAACATGGTTGGGCGAGCAACACCCCGGTCTCGGATGGAAAACGGATCTATTGCTTTTTCGGCAAGGCCGGGGTTCACGCCTTCGATCTCGATGGCAACCCGGTCTGGAAGGCGGAGACCGGTTCGATGTCTTCCAAAATGGCCTGGGGCTCTGCGGCCAGTCCGATCCTTTTGGGCGACAAGCTGATCGTTCCAGCCGGGGACGAGGCGCGTGCGGTGCTCGCCCTGAACAAGGAGACCGGTGCCGTTCTTTGGAAGGCTGAGGGCGGGCCGATGGAGCAAACCTACGGGACGCCTGTCATCGCCGAACTTCCCGATGGCCGCACCGATGTGGTCTACGCTGGAGCTGCGGAAATCTGGGGCATCAATCCCGAGACCGGAAAGCTGCGTTGGTTTGCCAGCTACAACCTACCGGGCAACATGTCGAATACCCCGGTCTTGGCGGGCGATATCCTTACCATTTCGGGTGGCTACCCGCGCACCGCGCGTGTGGCGCTGCGGTTGGGAGGAACGGGAGATCTTTCGGGGACCTGGCTCTACGACACCGAGAAACCAGCCACCTATATGACGGCTCCCGTTCTGCATGATGGGGTGCTCTATTGGGTGGCGGACGATGGAATCGCCTTTGCGGCGAAGCCTGGGGAGGAGAAGCCGCTTTGGGCTGAACGCTTGCCCGGATTGACGGGCGCCGGAGGACGGGGCAAGCCGTTTTACGCCAGTCCCGTGGTCGCCGGTGGAAAAATCCTCGCCACAAGCCGGGCCAACGGGGTCTTCGTGATCGATCCTGACCCAGCTGGGCTCAAAGTTCTCGGCCAAAACCGGTTCAATGGGGACGAGACTTTTTTCAACGCCACGCCCGCAGTGTCTGGGGGGAAATTGTTTCTCCGTTCCCAAACCCACCTCTATTGCGTGGGGCCACGGTAACGCGAAGCGAAAAAATCGACGGACACCTCCGCGCGCTTGGGTATAATGACGCGTGCGGTCTGTGCTGCAGCTCATCCGGCAATACACGCTTGGTCCCGTCCTCTTGGCGGGACTGGCCGCGTTGTTGGTATGGACCGTGGCCGTCCTCTTCCGTGAGGACTTGGGCGGTGGGGGCTTGACGGTGCTTTTCACGGCCGGAGCGGTCGCTTTGGGTGGGGCCTGTTTGTTCCGCTTGCGACTGCTTGGGGAGAAGGATGAGGTCGCTCGCCTTCGGGCTGTGCTTTCGGAAGAGCGGGAGATGCTCGATGCCTTGCGCAAGAGCGTCGATGAGGATGTCCGCGGTTTTGAGCAGCGTCGGCACGCGTTCGAGAACCGGCTCATGACCTATCATGAATGGATGGAGTTTCCGAACCTGGACGCTTGGTCCTCGGTAAAGCGGGCGCCTCAAGAGCTCGACGATCGGGACAAGCTCATGATTGGGAAGGTCCAGGAGGCGGCGGACCGCATCCTCGAAGGATTCCGGACGGACCGGTTCAGTGACAACGGAAAGTTTGAACCCCGTCTCCTTCTCAACGAGATGGCGGGGCTGGTCTCGGACGTCGCTCGGATTTATCAGCCTCTGGCCAAGGAGCCGCTTTTGGAGACCAGCCTGGAAAAGCTTCTCAAGGCGGCCAACCACATCTCCCTGCAACTACTCTTCCAACTGGAGCAAATCCCCTTCAACCTGAAGGATTACAGCTTGGCACGGGCCTACGATCACTTTAAGACCGCGAGCAAGCTCCATTCCGTCTACAAGTCTGTCAGCTCCTATCTGCCCTACGCCAACTACACCTGGCAACTGGGCCGACTCGTGCTTGGGGCCAACCCGATCGTCACGGGAACCTGGATCCTTGGCTCCGAGATCATCCGCCGAACCGGGTTCAAGGTCTCCAAGGTTTACGTGGACCGTTACACATTGAAGCTCACTGGCGAAGCCGTCCGCGTGGTGGCCAACGAGGCGGCCATGATCTTCGATGGCGATTTCCGGTATCGAGATGCGAGCTGGATCTACGGGCTCGAACTGGTCGAGATGGTACACCAATTTCCCTTGTCCCGGGAGACTCTACAGGAAGCACTCTGTGAGATCGGTAACCTTCCGTTGCGTAACAGTTACGACCGGATCTTCCTCTACCGCTGTTTGGCTCTGGGACGCAGTCCGCAGCCGCAGGCGTTCGTGAAAGCCGCGCTGCTCACCCTCGAACAACGACGGGAAATCGCCGAGCGATTGGAACGATTCTTCCGGCACCACCTCCACGGTCGTCGCGGGGATCGCGTGGCGGAATGGAGCGCGGCAGCCGGAGAAAGGCTCGGACTGGCGCTTCAAGTGGGGGCTCCCACGGCGGGAGGTGAGAGTGAAGAGTCACTCTCAGACGCACTCGCTTCATTGTCCTCGTTTCTCTTCGGGGTCAAAGAGCTCCCTGTGGAAATCGCCGGACCTCTCCTCGAAGGGACCCGGATCGCCAGCATGTTGGAAGAATCCGCCCGGCGTCGCTTGATCGATGCACTGCTCGCCGCGCCCGCGATGTTCTTTGACTACCCGAACCTGGATCCCGAAAATCCGCTGGTGGCCGTTTATTTTGGGGACCTTGCCGCGTTGGAAACGAGGGATCGCCCCGTCGATCTTCAGGGGCTTTGGGCGATTCGGGAGGCCGCCGAGTATTTTCGGCTGGATCGCAAAATCTTCGAACCGGCGCTTTTCCAAGCGTACGGGCGGCATTACGCGGTGGACCTGCTGCCAGGTTCTCCGGAACAAACCATTTCCGCCGATCTGGCTATGGGGCTGATCCGGACCCTGCAGCCGAGTGAAAGCCCGCTTTTTATCTACAGCCGGGCCGGGATTGAGGAAGCGCAAGGGGTCTTGGGGATCCGGCTTCCGGGGATGGATACGGGGCACCCGGTCCGCTGGTTGGTGGGCACTCCGGTCCGGCTTTATGTTCTGGAGGTCGATGGCGCGCTGGAACCGGACGACTTCAACCGGCACCGGATCATTTGGGAGCTCCTTGCGGAGCGGTGTGCCTCCGGTCAGGTGAGCTTGGAGCGTTGCCGTGGGATCGTCAAATCTGGTTGCCTGATCCGGGGGGGCGAATGGACCGGGGCCGGAATCGACAATGGTGATCCCAACGTGCTTGGATTGAGCATCCCGGATTCTGCCAAACGTCAGGACTCTTACTTCGATCCCCTCCGTGATTGGCTGCGCCGGGTGGGCGCGAGTGCGTGAAACGAATGGAGAGTCAGCTCCCCGGTCGACTCACTGGGACTGCGGCAGGAAGGCACCCATGCCCGCAGAACCTTCCCAGGACTGGGGGCGATTTTGCGGCAACGTGCTGAAGTTGTCGTCGTAAGGCTTGGGGGTGGTTTCACAGCTCGTCAGAGCGGAGAAACTGATGAGGGAAACCAAGCCGAGCAAAGCGAGAAAGAGTCTCTTGTTCATGGTGGGAGGATCAGCGTCCAGAAACCGAGATAGTGTAAGGGCTAGACGACGCCAAAAGCAAGCTCCGAGATGAGGGGATTGCGCCCAATCAAGCGCTCATTCCCGGGATCACCGGATGGTGTCGAAGATCACTTTGTCCCGCACCACGAGGGAAGCGCCGGGGACCACGGACCCGGGCATGATGTCGGCCACGGTAACCTGGGGCTCGACCGAGACAATGCGCAGCCGACCGATCCGGTTGTTTCCACGCATCACGAGAAGCGAAGATTCGGGGGCAACTCCCTGATCGGCACCCGCATTGATGATGACGAAGCCCATGTCCCGGTTGATGGCGATGATGTCTGCCTTCAGACTCTGGAGCTTGACGCCTGACCGGCGCTTGTCCTCCGCCTTGGCCAACTCGTCGATTCTCGACTGGGATTTTTCGACCAGGTTTTGTGCTTTCACCGCTTCTTCTTCGATCGCCTGAAGCTCCTTCTCAAGGGTGGCCTTGCGACTCTTCAACTCCTCGTATTTGGCCGTGATCGTGGCCGGGCTATCGGTTCCGATCTTTTTCTCGAGCACTTCCAATTCCTCCATCTGAGCCTTGCGACCCTCGTAGGTAGCGGCAAGGCGCTCCACTTCGGCCTTCTTGCGCCGGAGGTTGTCATCCAAACCGGTCTTCTCGTCTTTCACCCCTTTATGGGCGGTTTCGGCGGTTTGAAATGCAGTGCGAGCCGCTTCTTTCTTCTGCTCAAGTTCGTCCCGGGACGAATTGATGATGTTAAATTCGCTGGTCAGCTGCTCGATGAAGACCTTTTCGGTCGCGAGCGTTTTGTTGTTCATCCCGGCGACGACCGCCGCTCCGATGAGGGCTGCCATTGCCAAGGCCATGAGGAACTTGATCATAGGACGCTGGGGCTCTTTGAGAAATGAACTTGAGAAGAAGCGATGGGGATCAAGGAAGGGCGACGTTGGCTTTCTTGGTCACGGTGTCCCCTACTTGCACCGTCTGCCCCGGGAGCAGAGTGGCTGTGATGATGTCGGCGGTCGCTTGATTCACCTCGACTTCGGTCACGAGCAGTTTGCAAATAGGCTTTCCTTGCCGGGTCACGTCAAGGGTCGCGGCGGGCACCAAGCCATTCGCATCCCCTGCACCGATGATGACGAAGCCCCAGTTATTGTAGGCTGATTTCACCTTGGTGTTGATGTCGCTCCAGATCGCCCCAGTCTGACGATATTTGGCCATGGCGGCCATCCGTTCGATCTGGATCTCGCTCTCCTGCTTTCTCGCGCTCGCGACGTTGAGGGACTCTTCCGCCTTCGCGACATTGTTTTGCAGGGTGGAGATTTCCTCGTTGGCCGAAGCGATTTTCTGGTTCACGGCATCGATTTCACCGAAAAGGGTCTTCAGTTCTTCGAACTTGGCGATCTTGGTGTCGGCTGTCGCGATGTCGTCGGTGAGCGTCTGGATGAGCAACTCCTGTTCGGAAACCCCAACCTTGATGCTGATGAGATCGGCACCCATTAGTTCTGCATCTTGCTCAAGACTCCTCGCGTCCGTCTCCAGCTTCGCCAGTTCCTCTTTGCCCTTTTCCAGAGCTTTCTTGCCCTCGGCGACCTTCGTCTCCTGAACGCTTCGAGTTTCGATCGTCTCGAGCAGGGTCGCCTTGTTCATGAATGACAAGGCGATGGAGGCGATGGTGGGAAGTGCGGCCACCAGCAACAAAACTTTCCAAGCTTCCATGGATGGTTCGGATGGGATCTAAGGGTCAGCGAGAGAATGCGGTGGGACGAAGCCCGGTAGGCCGGAACGATCCGACTTCACCTGTTTTAGTCGGAACCCTTTTCAAACACAATGCCAAAAAGGATGCAATCTCAGTTCAGATTTTTTTCGCCGCAGGAATCGGTTGTTTGCGGACAGATTCCAGTGAAGATTGTAAAAATCTGTCAGGGGCCATGGAGTGTCGGCCGGTGAATCCCGCCAGGTCCTGACGGAAGCAACGGCAGCTGTTCCGGCATTGCCGTGGTTCTCTGACAGACCTTTTTTCTCTCCTTGCTTTCGATGCGAGGGGGCTATTTCGCGGCGTTTCCCGGTGCTCCGTGCAGCTTAGAGGGGGCGCTCCGGGCTTGGAACCGCAGCCTTTCCTCCGGATTTTCCCGGTTCAGGGAGAATGGGGAGTACCCGGATCCAAGATCCAAGGGGAAGCCTCGGCGGAGTTCGAAATGGAGGTGCGCGTAATATTGGCCGTTGGCTGTTCCGACGGCCCCGACGGGCGTGCCCCGGCTCACGATTTGGCCCACCTGGGCATCGATGCGTTCGAGGTGACCATAGAAGGTTTGAAAAAAATCTCCGAAATTGTCCCGGTGTTGAAGGATGACCACCTTGCCCCAGCCGCCCCCCGATTCTCCCGCGACAATGACCAACCCGTCGGCGGCCGCGTAAACCCCGTCCCCAAGGTCCGAGTTTTGCCCTCCGATGCCGTTTAGGTCGTCGCCGAGGTGCTCCACCTCCCGGAAAGGGCGGGCGTTGTAGGTCAGCGCGCCGGTCTCGCTGCCGAGCGGGTAATCCATCTGGGTTACGACGGGCACTCGGGCAAGATCCCAGGGGGAGGGGATCGCCAAACCGCCGCGGAGGAGCGAGGTCGTGTCGCGGGATTTGCCGACCAGGAGCAGGCCGTTGCGCGCTTCCGGGAGGCGGGCCAGTTCCGGCGCGGGCGGGCGCAGCAAGAGATTGGTGACCAAGCCTGTCCCCGCAACGAGGAGGAGCAGGTTCGTCCAGATCCGTGATTGGAATGAGGCGCGGGGCGCGGATTTCATCTCAACATCCACCTTGGCACCAATCGGGCCATTCTGTCCAATTGACGGAAACGTTCAGACCGCGATAGTTGCCCGAGGTGGAAGCTGCCCTAAGTGAAAAAATCGACGCGTTTCTGCACCTCAAGGGGCTGCGGCGCACGGCCCAGCGTGAGGTCATTATCGAGGCCGCCTTTGGCACGAAGGAACATTTCACGGCGGATGAATTATGGGAGATGGCTAAAAGCATCGATCCGGCGACCTCCCGGGCCACGCTCTACCGCACCCTGAACCTGCTCGTGGAGAGCGGGTTGCTCCGCGAGATCGACCTCGGCCGGGAACAAACCTGCTACGATCCGAATTTCGTCGATCACCCTCACCACAACCATCTGATCTGCCTGAACTGCCGCCGCGTGGTCGAGTTCGAAGATCCGCACCTGGAAATTCTCGGGGATTGCATCACCCGCCGCCTCGGTTTCAGTCCGTCCACCAAGGGGGTACGGATCGAAGCCGAGTGCGAAGAACTCCAGGCCACGGGCACCTGCAGCTACCGGGAATAGATCCAGCAACTGTCTCCATCGCCACTGGGTTGTGTTTGTCCGCCCTCGGTGTAGCGTCGCGCACCATGTGGAAAGGCCGGTTTAATTGCGAAACTTCAGATCTGGTGCGTCGCCTCGGGGAGTCGATCTCCTTCGACTGGCGGCTTTTTGCCCATGACATCCGGGGATCGATCGCCCACTCACGCGCTCTTTTGCATGCCGGCATCCTGACGCCGGAAGAGCAGGCGGCCATCGAGACCGGACTTCTGGAGATCCGCGATGAGATCGCTCGGGGCGAGTTCGAGTTCTCGGTCGATTTGGAGGACATCCACATGAACATCGAAGCCGCCCTGACCCGCCGCATTGGAGCCGCCGGGGCGAAGTTGCATACGGCGCGCAGCCGCAACGACCAGGTGTCCCTGGATGTCCGCCTCTTCTGCCGGGAGGAAATCGGCCTGGTTCAAGAGGAGATTCGGGGGCTGCAACGCTCGTTGGTCAATGTAGGGCTGCGTTACGCGGACACAGTGATCCCTGGCTACACTCACCTTCAGCGCGGCCAACCCGTGCTTTTTGCTCATCATCTACTGGCCTATGTGGAGATGCTGGCACGGGATCTGGACCGACTGACCGACTGCCGCCGTCGGCTCAACGTCCTGCCCCTGGGATCCGGTGCGCTGGCTGGATCCACCATCGTCGTCGACCGGGTCGCGGTGGCCCGGGAATTAGAGTTTGATGCGGTGAGCCGCAATTCCATGGACGCGGTGAGCGACCGGGATTTCGCCGCAGAGTTGCTCTTTGATCTGGCGCTCCTCGGGGTTCACCTCTCCCGGCTCAGTGAAGATTTGATTCTCTGGGCGACCGCCGAGTTCGGGTTCGTGACCTTAAGCGACGCCCACACGACGGGTTCCAGCCTGATGCCGCAGAAGAAGAACCCGGATGTCGCCGAATTGACCCGGGGCAAATCGGGCCGTCTCATCGGCAATCTCATGGGGATGCTGACGATTCTGAAGGGGTTGCCGATGACCTACAACCGGGATCTTCAGGAGGACAAGGAGGGTCTTTTCGATTCGATCCAAACCGTAAAACTCGTTCTTCCCGTCTTCGCGGAAATGATCGAGGCGATGGAAGTGAACAAGGCGCGCACTGCGGCGGCGGCGGCGGATCCTTTTCTGCTGGCGACCGACATCGCGGATTACCTCGTGCTGCGGGGCGTCCCTTTCCGGCAGGCGCACGACGTGGTGGGGCGGCTCACCGCCTACTCGTTGACTGAGGGGCGTGGCTTTCCGGAACTGCGTCTTGAGGAATTTCGGACATTCAGCGAGGTGTTCGCCGACGATGTCTTTGGACTTTTTGACCTCCGCAATGCTCTGGCGGCCAGAAAAGCGCCCGGGGCACCCTCGCCGGCGGGGGTGGCGGCGGAGCTGGCGCGCTGGCGTGGTCTGCTCGCCTGAGATCTTGCCGAGGCCGGGAAACCTGCGACAATGCCGCGCGCATGATCAAAGGGGAGCCGTTCCGGGTCGAAGATTCCGAAGGATGGCAGCGGGTCGAGGAGACCACGTTGTTTACCCATCGCTACGTTCGCGTGGAGCAGACCACCTTCCGGACCGAGGACCGTGAGGGAGAGATCACCTGGGTGGTTTCACGGCGTCCAGCCGGTGCCATTGTGGCACCGCGATTGGCGGACGGGCGCTTCCTCATGATCCGGCAAGAACGGTATCCCGTGCAGCGGGTGCTTTGGGAGTTTCCGGCTGGGCTGATCGACGATCCCACCTTCAGGGACGATTTTTCGGTGATTGAGGCGGCGGCCTTGCGGGAACTGGAAGAGGAGACCGGGCACCGGCTTGCGCTCGGCGGGCGGCTTTCTTATTTGGGGCATTATTTCAGTTCCGCGGGGTTTACCGACGAGCACGGCTACCTGTTTCTCGCCGACCACGTGGAGCCGACGGGCGAGGGGATTCGGCCGGACGGGGGTGAGAATATTCTGGAGATCAGGCCGTTCACTGTGGAAGAGATCCGGGATCGCGTCCGGCGCAATGAGTTGGTCGATGCCAATTCGCTCGTCGTCTTCGCAAGGCTTTGCGCTCTCGGGTTAATCGCGTAAATTAACGCCCCTCCGTTTCCAGTCGTTCCCAGACCCCCTGCGCAGCCCCAGCCGTGTTTCTCCAAGGTTTTCTCAAAAAGATGTTCCACATGCGCGACAAGGCCGGCCAACGCCGTCCCAAGGGCGCTGACGACGGCTTCGACGCGGAAGAAAAGCCGTTCCTGGATCACCTTGAGGATCTGCGGAGCATGTTCTTCAAGATGCTCGTGACCGTGATTGTCACGGTCACGGCGGCCAGCATTTTCAATGTGCAACTGGTGGAACTGATTCAGCTCCCCGTGAAATGGGCGGGCATCGGGAAGACGGACGCCATGTCCGCGATTTTTAACCTCAAGCAAGTTAAGGAGGCCCGGTTCCATCCTGGCGAGCTGGTCCTTCTCCAAGGCGGACTCATCGCCAAAGTCGTCTCGGAAGACCTTGAGGTTGGCGTCACGAAGCTGGATATTGCGACGGGTGTGTTGGTCACGGCCAAGACCGACATGATCTTAGGAACGATTCCCTCGCCCGCAGGGGAGGTGAAGTCCGGGGATCTCAACCGTATTTCCACCAAGCAGGTTTTGGTGATGGAGACTTTCACCCCGTCGGAGGGGCTCATGATTGTCATCAAGCTGGTCTTTTTCTCGGCGATCGTCGCCGCTCTTCCTCTGCTGCTTTGGTTTGCAGTCGAGTTTGTCTTGCCGGGGCTTCGGCAGTCGGAGAAGCGAGCGGTTTTCCCTGCACTATTCGCCTCCACGCTCCTCTTTCTCTTCGGAGCCTTTTTCGCGTTTCGTGTCGGCCTGCCCTTTGCCTTGCGGTGGCTCTTGGAATGGAACGTGAATCACGGATTCTTCGGCGGCTGGCGGGTGGGCTATTACATCGAGTTCGTGACGCAGGTGGTGGTGGTCTTCGGCCTCACCTTTCAGCTCCCGGTGGTCATTTTCGTCCTCATCTCCCTGGAGTTGCTCTCCTACGAGACCATGAAGAACTCGCGGTCCTACGCGATCATGGCCATTCTCTTCGTGGCGGCGGTGCTCACCCCGCCGGACCCGATCACCTTGATCCTTCTCGGAGGCCCCTTGGTGATGCTTTATGAGGGGTGCATCTGGATCGCTTGGTTCCAGGAACGGGGGCGTCGGCGCAAGGCGGCGGCCGAAGAGAAAAAGCGGGCTGCGGATCATGCCAGGCGGCTCGAGGAGTTGTCCCGCCTTCCTGCGGCGGAGCCCGAAGCCCCCCCCGGGCCGGATGCTCCGGGGGAATCGCCGAGCGATCACTCACTCGTCCAAACTGAATCCGGAGGAGACCCGGGGACTTCCGGATTTCACGAAGATCCCTACCACGATTGGCATGGCCATGATTCGCACCATGATCACGGGCACGCCGCGTATTACTCGTCCATCGACATCAATCATGCGACGATTGAGGAACTGCAGCGTCTTCCCGGGATCGGCCCGAAACTGGCCCAGCGCATCGTGGATGCCCGTCCGTTCTACAGCCAGGAAGAGCTGGAGTATCACGCCCATCTGCCCCAGAGCGTGATCAAGCTGATCGTCGACCGGATTTATTTCCACTAAGAGGACCGTCGTCTTGGGGCTCCTTCGCTGGAAGGAAGTCTGTTTTTGGGTTGCCAGGGTGGGCGATTCCGGGTAAGAAGAGCGCCGCTTGCGGGAAATCCCCCGAACCCCGGCTCTCCGGGAGAACTTCGAACATCCATGGCATTGAAAAAAGACAAAGACGCGAAGCCCAAATCCGCCGCTGGCCAAGATTCCGGCGAGGCTGGAGTGGATCCGGTCACTGCTCCGGTGGAGCGCTCCGCTTTCGTCCAGGCCCAACATCAGCGCCTGCTGGAATTGCAGGACCACTTGTTGGATGCCATGGCTGGCGTTGCCCAGGACAACCTTCGTTCCCGCGCGGAAGGGAGCGAGGCTTCGGCGTTTGGGATGCACCAGGCCGATGCCGGGAGTGATGCGTACGACCGCGATTTTGCATTGAACCTTCTTTCACAGGAACAGGACGCGCTCTACGAAATCCAGGAAGCGCTCAAGCGGGTCGAGGACGGCACCTATGGGATTTGCGAGATGAGTGGTCAGGCGATTCCTGAGGCCCGGCTCGAAGCGATCCCGTTCGCCCGGTTGACTGTGGAGTGCCAAGAGAAGCTGGAGCAGCAGAATGGCTACGGATCCCGGGGCTATGGAAGGCCCACTCGTTCACTTTTCGGCCTGATGGACGGGAACGAAGAGGGAGAACCGGTTGACAACGATTAAAACCCGTCTAGTCTGACGATCCTCATGCCACGGGAGATTATCATTTTGGAGTGCACTGAAGCGCGCGCGGAAGGCAAAACAGCCTCGCAGTACGCGACCAAGCGGAACAAGAAGAGTCTGCGGACTCCGGGCCGTCTGGAAAAGGTGAAGTTCAATCCCTTCCTGAACCGGAGGACTCTCCACCGCGAGAAGAAGTAATCTCCTACCTGCTCCCTACGTCATGGTTCCGAAGACTCGCCAACGGCTTGCCAACCTCCGTCGCTCGAATAAGAAGATGCCTCGTCGGCGTCTCGATATTCCGGCTGCGAAAATCAGCGTCAAACATCCTGAGTTTCTCGCCAAGTTCACGACCGAGACGGGCAAGATTTATCCGAGGCGCGTCACGGGCATTTCCGCCAAGCTTCACCGCAAGATCACCCGCGAAATCAAGCGGGCTCGTTCGCTGAACGTGATGCGCTAATCGCACGCGCCCAACCTGGCCGCCAGAGTTTCTTGCTCGGCGCGTTTCTAGGTCTCGTCTGCAGTCGTATGCTGTCGGTGATATGAGGCCGTTGTCTTCAGCCTCCCGACCGATGGAAGAGCTTACCGACACCCAGAGCCAGCCCGACTCCCGGCAGATCGCGATTGATCGAGTTGGGGTCAAAAGCCTCCGTTTTCCCGTTCGCGTACGCGACAAGGCGAGGACCGAGCAGCACACCGTGGCCACCGTCTCTCTGGCGGTCGATCTTCCTCAGGAATACAAGGGGACTCACATGAGCCGTTTTGTGGAGGTGCTCAACTCCCACGGCCCTGAGTTGGACGTCCACACCATCCAAGCGATTCCACTTGAGTTGCTCGCCCGCCTCAACGCCAGCCGTTCCCACATCGAGTTCACTTTTCCTTACTTCATGCGCAAGAATGCGCCGGTCAGCGGCTTGCCCGGATTGATCGATTATGAGGTGTCATTCGAACTCGAAGCGGACGGAGTCCATGACATCGACTTTGTACTTACCGTCAAAGTTCCCGTCACGACCCTTTGCCCGTGCTCGAAGGCGATCAGTGACCGGGGAGCGCACAATCAAAGGGGTATTGTGACCTACGCGGTTCGTTCCAAGAAGCCGATCTGGATCGAGGATTTGATTCGCCTGGTGGAACGGTGCGCCAGCGCGGAACTTTACAGCGTCCTCAAGCGACCAGACGAGAAGGCGGTCACCGAATTGGCCTACGATAACCCGGTTTTCGTGGAGGATTTGGTCCGCAACGTAGCCGCGCGCTCCGATCAACAGCCGAATATTGTGTGGTATCGGGTCGAAGCGGAGAATTTTGAATCGATCCACAATCATAACGCCTACGCCCGCATTGAAAAACGGATAGGCTGAGCTTTGGTCCAAGATGGACCGCCGCTTCTTCGTTGTTTCCTCGCTCACCGCCGCTTTTTCGGCCATCGCGGCGGAAAAAGGGCGGCCTCCGCGCATCGTTCTCAGATCTTCGTGGCAGACGGTCAATATCGGGGACATCGCGCACACCCCCGGGATTCTCCGGTTGCTCGAAGAATTCTTCCCAGAAGTCGAGATCTCGCTCTGGCCGAGTCGCGTGGACAACGGTGTCGATGCCATGTTGCTGGCCCGGTTCCCGAAGCTTCGCATTATTCAGGGAGACGAGGCGCTTCGGGCCGCTTTCCAGGATGGAGATTTCCTGCTCCACGGTTCGGGCCCATCCCTGGTCGGAGAGAAAGATGTTCTCCGGTGGCGGACGGAGACCGGCAAACCTTACGGCGTTTACGGAATCACTTTTGGTCCAAAGGGGTCTACTTCGACGGCGAGCGCTTCCGATGCCGCGCTCGCCGGGACGATTGATTTGTTCAACGGGGCCCAATTCGTGTTTTTCCGGGATTCAAAGTCGCTGTCCTTCGCAAAGGAAAAAGGCGCGGTCTGTCCCTTGATGGGGTTCGCTCCCGATGCCGCTTTTGCGGTCGATTTGCGGGACGATGCCGCTGCGGATGCGTTTCTGGCCGCCAACGGGCTCGAACCGGGCCGTTTCCTCTGCTGCATTCCCCGGCTCCGATACACTCCCTACTGGACCCTCTCCGAGAAGAAAGCCGCGTTCGATCCGGTGAAGCATGCCCGCAACGAGGCGATGAAGGAGCATGACCATCGCCCGCTCCGCGATGCTCTGATCGCTGTCGTTCGGGAGACTTCGATGAAGATTCTTCTTTGCCCGGAGGACCGCACCCAAATGGCGGTGGGCAAGGAATTGCTGCTGGATCCGTTGCCGCCGGAGGTCAGAGCCAAGGTCGTTTGGCGCCCGAATTACTGGCTGACCGCAGAAGCCGTGAGCACTTACGTTCGCTCAGCGGGGCTTTTCGGGAACGAAATGCACAGCCCGATCATGTGCATCGGGAACGGAATCCCGGCGATCGTATGCCGCTGGCCGGAGCAAACCACCAAGGGCTACATGTGGGAGGACATTGGCTTGAACGACTGGCTCTTCGATCTAGACGACGAGGCGCGAGTGGCCCAGGTCGTTCCCACCGTTCTCGCCATCGCTCGTGATCCAGAAGTGGCTCGGGCCAAAGCAGAAGCGGCCCGGGAACGGGTGCGGCAGCGGCAACGGGAAACCATGGGAATCCTGGGTGCGGCTCTGGTCAGGGCATGAAAGGCTGAAGGGGTACAGGGAGCCAGAGGCCAGCGCGAGGAGGAGAATCTGCGGGGAAAGGGTGCGCGGAATTCATGTCGACTCCGCACTTCGATGCGATAACGCAGCTCCCCAGTGGCGTCCGCATGGTTTTACGGGTCCGGGACCGCTTCGGGCTGGCCGCCGTTCTTTTCCACATTAAATGCCGATTGAGCTTGGCACCAATCCATCCTTGGCGCAGTTGAGAGAGATCCCATGATCCAGCCGCTCATTCTGCTAGCCGCGTTGTGGTTCGTGTTCGCAGCGGCCGGGCAGGAACCGGCCAACCTCGCCCCAGCACCAGGACTTGTGGCCATGACGGCTACGACGATCGAATCCGGCTCCAAGGAGCCCTGGCGTTCGCTCCTCTTTCTTCCGAAGCGTTACTTTCAAAATGGGGCGGAGCCGCTCCCTTTGCTTCTCTATCTTCATGGCAGCAGCGGACGGGGGAAGGACCTGGAAGTCCTCAAGCGTTACGGCCCTCCCTCCCGTTTGAAGAATGAAACCGATTTTCCCATGGCCATGCTCGCTCCCCAATTGCCGGGCGGCGGGTGGGATCCAGGATCGGTCCTGACTCTGTTGGATGAAGTGCTCTCTACGTATCGGATCGATCCGGACCGGGTTTATCTGACCGGCGTCAGTCTCGGAGGCCAAGGCTCATGGTCGGTGGCTGCGAGGGCCCCGGAACGGTTCGCCGCTTTTGCTCCGGTTTGCGGGTATGGCAATCTTCAGGACGCGTCGCGAATCGGGAAACTTCCGGTGTGGGCCTTTCACGGGGCGCTCGACGACATCATCCCGTTGGCACCGCATCAGGCATTGATCGAGGCGGTCAATGCGGCGGGCGGTTCGGCGAAGCTGACGGTTTATGAGGGGGGCGATCACGGCAACATCATCGTGCCGATCTATGGGAGGGATGGGGGAGGGAGGCTTTACACCTGGTTGCTGACGCACCGCCGTGGCCAACCAGTCGTTCCGTGGCCGGCCGCGGAGCAGTTGGAGCGCCTGCCCGGGCCCGGAACTCCGGCGGCACCCCCTGCTCCAGCTCCGGCCACTCCAACTTCGACTTCAACCCAGGAGCCGGGGGCGATTTGGGACCGGCTCTTTCAGTTGCTCGATGGCGGGGCTAAGCCTGCGGATGCCGCAGCTTCAGAAGGGGCACACTCCGGAGGAGCCGTCGGCACCCCCGCCCCGTGAGCTGTAGCGCGGATTGGCGCTGTATCGTCCCTTGAAAAGCGGATCGGTGAGGTAATCCACCTTGAGACAGCGTTTCCACCTCCCGCCGTGGAAAAGGATGATTTGCTCGTCCGGTCCGAGCCGGAGAAGATCCTCGGGACGGATATCGCTGCCGAACAGTTCACCCACCTGCCGAGCCATCAGGTGATTGCTCAGATTGAAGGTCTGGATCGTGCCGGCGTTGTTGATCACCGTTTCCCAATCTTGCGGGAACATGCGTTTGAGCTGGGTCAGATCCTGGAGATAGATGAAGACGCGCACCCCGTAGCCACGCATCACGGTGAAGGCGGTGCGGAGTTGGTCCATCGATCCCATGGCCCCGACCTCGTCGATGAAAAAGAGGGTGGAGACCGCCGGGAGGACTTCCCGGGACATGGCGATCGTGAAGAGCGCACTCAACCAGTTCCGGAGAAGAAGGCCGTGGGAGCTGAGCCGGGTGACCGGAAGGATCAGATAGATCGTCATCGGATCTCCCCGATGAAACGCATCCAGATCAAAGCTGGTGCTACTGAGCCCTTGGATCACCGCAGGGTCCGCGAGGATGCGAAGGTGTTGCTGGGCGGTGCTGAGGATCCCGCTCCGGGTTTGTTCCACCGTCGACACGAAATTCGCGATATTCCCGTGGGCCATTCGGGGCATCGATTTGCCCTTGGTATCGAGCAGGACCGCCAGGGTGTAGTGGACATCTTCGCACATGAGGTAGTCGCGAAGCTTGGGGAAATTGCGCTCCTCGGGTTCCCCGCTGACGAGCATGTGGCAGATCAGACCGCTGATCAGATTGTCGCCGTTGTTGTCCCAAAATGGATCGCGCAACGACCCGACGAATTCGGGGTGGAGGAGGCCCGGCGCCATCAACGCGAACTCCTCCGGGGAACTCTCCGAGAACCGGATGACGTCGAGCGGGTTCAAGGAATCGGGCGTGTCGGTGACCAGATGGAACGGGTCGAGGTAGACGACCTTCTGGCCGAGAACCTCCGAGCGGTATCGTCCGGTGGTGGCGGCGGCTTCGCCTTTGGGATCGACGACCACCGCCGATCCTTTCCAGGTCAAGAGATGGGGAATGAGGCTGTTGCGCCCTTTGCCAGAACCGGTCGGGGCCACGCAAATGCCGTGGGACTCAGGGTTATCCAGCCAGACGGCGTCCACGTGCTGCTTTTTGGAACCTTTGCCCCGGGCGGGGGGAGGGGCAAAGCCGATCGGTCGACTGGGGGGAGGCACGGAGGGCTCCCATCCGAGCAAGAGGTGGGAGGCCTTCAATTTGGAATCGAGGCTAGGCTTACGGGGATAATGGAATGGTCTTTTTTTCATTTCTTTCACCTCGCCCGGTGGCTACCAGAATGCGGGCGGCAGGCTTATCTATCTACAACCCGCCGAGATTGTCCACGGTCGCGCCGTCTCTCACGCGACTTCGAGATTCGGGCACCATCGATCGTTTGACGGCGGGAAAGGGGCCATCCACTGAAACAACTTGCCGGAAAGCACTCCGGTACGCGAAGATCACTTCAAGCAACATTCATGAGTCGTCCCAGCTTCCGCGAGCAACTCCGGTCAGGGCTCTCCGGCGGAAGCATGACCCTCAACCAACTCTGGGTGCTTCAGGAGATCGCCACAGGTCGTATTCCCGAATCTCCTGACCCCGATCAGCGCCGGAAAGATCACCGGAAGATGATTCTGGCGATCGACCGGCTGCAGAAGTCTCTAAACGTCACTTTGCTCCGGGCTCACTCCAAGCCAGGCGGCAGCCCGTCCGACCTGCTCACCCCGGAAGGGATCGAGCTGATCGATATCGTCGGTCGCTTTTTCGATGACTTGGATGCCTTCGGTCAATCGCACACCAACCACGGGCCCAGCATCCGAGTGGCCAGCAGCACGACGTTGCTGCACTGGCTCGTGCTCCCCTCCATCCGCGAAGTGCAGCGTCGGGCGGCCGAGTTCGGTGAGCCCAGGCAACCCGAGCTCAGTTTTAAGCAGGTCGAGATCGACGAGGTGGCCAACGGGTTGAGCTCCCATCTCTTCCAGTTTGCGGTCGTTCGCGAAACAACCAATTGGGATGTCACCTTGGTCCACCCGGAGCGGGGCGAAACCTTGGCTAGCGAACTGGCCCGCTGGGCAGGCTGGAGCGACGCCGAGTTCGCCCGGCATCACAAGCGGGTGGGCACATCGTGGTGGGGCGGAACTTCCCACGGCCACCGGCGGATCGGCTGGGTGCTTGGACAGTACGATTACGTTCTTTGCATGCGGCAAGATTTCCATGACCGCATCGTTGAATCAAGTCGGCTGGCGGGCCGGAATTGGCGCCAAGACCTGCCGGTCGCCCTCTGTACAAACCATCGCACGTTCGCCAGCCAACTCCTGCAGATGGAGCGGCGCGGCGGATGGCGGGTGGCCATTCGCACAGACACCTGGGTCGAGTCTGCCCAACTGGCGCTTTACGGTGACTTTGCCACGATCTTGCCACTGATCGCACTTCAGGTGAATCCCGAGTTGGTTCCTTTTGCATTGGATGGGATGCCCCTTCCCAGCGAGCGAGTCCTCATGGTCCTCAATCCGTCCATCCTGCACACTCGGGCTCATCGGCAGATGCTCAGCGCCATGATCATGGCGTTCTCGGATGCGTTGCTTTTGGCGGCCGCGCCGCCCACTGCGGTAAATTAGGCGGGAGTCAGATTAGACGGCGTATTGAATTTTTTCGGAATTAAGCCGAATCGACTCAAAGACCCCTCAGTCCAACCAGACGGGTAACATTAGGAGGTTTCGGTATGCCAAACAAAGTTTTAGCGGTAGATGATGATCAGCATTTCACGAACATGCTGAAGATGAACTTGGAGAGAAATGGTGAGTTCGAGGTCAAGGTGGTCAACGATCCATCGAAGGCTCTCGAGACTGCCCGACACTTTCGACCTCAAGTTGTACTGCTCGACATCATCATGCCGAAGCTCGACGGCGGGGATGTTCTGCTCCTGCTCCGTCAGGACCCCGAGCTCCACAAGGTGCCGGTCATCATGCTCACCGCGCTGCTTTCCGAACAGAATGAGGAGTGGCGCACAGATGAAGCGGACCAGGAGATGGGATTCCTCTCCAAACCGATCGACATGGACATGTTGGTCGGGAGCATCCGGCGGGCGCTGCTCTGACGCCGTCGAAGGTAGGGAGGTGCACGGCTTTTTCTCCCGCCCAGGAAGTGAAAAGGAACGCTGGACGGGTCCGGATCACTCCGTAGAGTCGTATAGACAAACATGAAAGGCGACGAACAAGTCATTGAGGCGTTGAATGCCGGTCTGACCATTGAGCTGACCGCGATCAACCTGTATTTCATTAACGCCAAGATGTGCAAAAACTGGGGCCTCGACCGCCTCGCCGCGCACTTCTACAAAGAGTCGATCGAGGAGATGAAGCATGCTGAAGAGGTCATCGACCGCATCCTCTTCTTGGATGGCGTCCCGGAAATCGCTCGTTACGACGTGATCAAGGTGGGTCAAACCCCCAAGGAGCAGATCGAAAACAGCCTCACTTTGGAGATGAAGGGGGTCGCCACCTACAACCACGCCATTCAGCTTTGCCTGGAGAAGCGGGATGCTGGAAGTCGCGATCTCATGGAACGCATGGTCGTCGAATCCGAAGAGAGCATCGATTGGGGCGAAGCACAGCTGGACCTCATCAAGCTCACCGGCTTGGAGAACTACCTCGCCGCGCAGATTGGCGAAGGCGAGGAGGGCTGAGGCTCTTCTTGTGGTTGTGGGCTTCCGGGCGAAGGCGCGGGAGCCTTTTTCGTTTTTTTCAGGACGCCTGGCAGGAGCAGAGGGCCGCGATGCATCCGCAGCCCTCGCAACGGCTACAAGGTCCGCCGCACTTGGCGGGTTTCCCTTCGAGCATCCGGGTGATCCGGCAGTGACAGGCCCGGCAGGCCGTTCCTGCCCGGGTTTTTACGCTGATCTCCGCCACGGACGTTGCCTTGCCGACGACGATCGCGGTTCGGATTTCCAGTTCGGTGATCCGTTCGCAAAAGCAAATCACCGCCCCGGCATCGCCGAGGAGGAGAGAGGGCTCAGAAGGATGGAAATCCGACATACGTAAGGGGGCTTGGGTGGACAATGAGACAGAGTCTCAGCGGATGCAAATGAAATCGTGAGACTGAGTCTCAGTATCGCCACTGTTGGTTGAGACCGTTCGTTGTTCGGGAGTATTCGAGCCTTACGCGAAGGAACCGACAACCCGGCGGTTGCCATCAATGCCGCAAGTTTTGCGATTCCTTTACAAAGGTTGGTATTTCGGCAACGCGGGTCAGCACGAGGGCCACAAGGTGCCGAGGTTGGCCAACTTGAGCAAGCCCGCCCGTTCTTGGATCGCGGCATAGGCCAACAGGGGGATCTCAATCAAGCCAAGGATGGCGATTGCGATGAAACCTGCGCGCGGACGAGAAGTTTCTCGCGACGCTCAGCGGAAGCGCGGATCTTCCCAAGCAAAAGGCGGGCGCTTTCCAAGAAGCAGGTCGTAGATCTCGTGATTGGTCTGCATCATTTCCGCCAGCATCCCCTTCCAGGGGCGATCCGCCACGCTGATCAGCCCGGTATTGTAGCTTTCTCCATTGTATTTGCTGAACCAGCGACCGGTGGTGGCTTGGTCGATGAGCGTGAACCACTCGATGCCGATGACAAATCCCAGCGCCGCGCTTTGTTCGACATAATTGCGATAGGCCAGGCCGCGCTGTTCCTGGCTATCCACTTCGCGTCCGCCGATGAGTCCGCTGTCCTTGGGCGAAGCCCAGAAGAATTCGCTGAGCATCATCGGCTTTTGACCGGACCAATCATAGTAGCGGCGTAGTGCGGCGGGATCGACGCCGAACGTGTAGTAGTTGTAGGAGACCACGTCGATGTGCCGACCCATGATGCGGCAAAGGCTTTCGTCGTTAATCGTGATCGGTTGGAGGCGGCTGCCGATGAGGAGATGATTTGGATCGTTCTTGCGATAGAGCGTTTCGATCTGGGTGAAGTAGGTCTCCAGAAACTCTTCGACGAAGGCCTTCACGTCGGCCTTGGCGGCATCGGTGGTCACGGCGAGACCGGTGTCGAGCAGGAGATCGAACGACGCGTCTTTCGATCCCCATGCGGCTTGGTAGGCCTCGATCGTCTGGTATTTGGCGCGGAGCGAATTGACGAAGCGGACCTTGCAGGCGTGCTTGCCAGAAAGCGAAGGAATGACGCGCGGCAGTTCGTCGTAGCGGGGTTCGTTGACGATAAACCAGCCGATGAGCAGAGGATCGCCCGCGCGGCCCGGAAGCTCCCGGGCGAGATTCTCCGCGATCTGTCGCTCCGTGACCGGATCGTAAGGGTCCCAAACTTCATGCGCTCCGGGAATGCGAGGGACGCCTTCCCATTCATTGATCGGTAGATGGGCGACGTAGGGGAAGTTCGCCTTCACGTGAGCGGTCGCGGGAGTGGGGCTGAATGCGCCAATCGAATTGAAGCCCCATTTTCGGACGCGCTCAATCATTCGGCTGGCGTGGGATTCGTAATCATACGGCGTGCCGAACTTCCGGATCGTGTTCGCTAGATAGAACGAAAAATGGGCATCGCCATCCCCGGGGCGAAACGCGCTGGCAAATTCGCCATCGGCTTTGGGGAGCCATTCGTAGATTGCTTCCCGGCCTTTGACATACGTGTAATCATCACTGGGCGCGAAGCCACAGACGCCGAGGTGGAAGAACGCATTGCCGTCCGGATCGACCAGCCACCATTTGTCCCCTTTGCGCTCCACGTGGAAGAAGCCGGTTTGGCGCAAACCGAGCATCGCGGCGCTTTCCGGAAGTCCACCGAACCGGTCCAACTGTGGTGTCGCGATTCCTGCATAATAGGCGGAATCGGATTCTAAATCCGCCTTGAGAGCTTCGGAGCTGATGAGCTTGGACGGGAAGCTGTCTTTGATGCTTTGGCCGAAGGAATCGATGAGCTTTGCGGAAGCGCTCAGGTCGGTGGCGATCTTGAGTTTCGCCGTTGTCTGGTCCGGAGCGTAGGGCACGAAGAACTGCCAGTTGTAGATCGCCCAGTTCCATTCCCGGTTGTCGGTGAGTTGTTGGAACGCGTTGTCCGGCGTGGTGAGGGTCAGGCTCTGGCCTTGTGCGTTTTTGAGTTGGAAGGCGCTTCCGTGCAAACTCGCGATTTGGGGCGGGGAAGCCTTCATGGCCGGAAAAGCCCCGGCTTGGTCGCCGATTTTCCACGTGCCGCCTTTAGCGAAGCTGATGTCGATGAGCATCGCCATCTTCCACGATTTTACGTCGGCAGGCACGCCGCTGAAAACAAGGCTGAGGTCGTCCCCGGTCACCGACACCGAGCATTCGGCGCCGCCTTCATAACGGACCGTCGCCCCTGCGCTGGTCGTCTTTACCTCGATGGCCTTGTGGATGGGATCGAATTCCGGATACCCCAGCGTGAATTGTCCAAGGCTGCCCGCGGCGATCTCGATGCCCGTGCCGACGGGCCTTAGATCGATGGCGGAGGCGGTGACGCAAAGAGTGAGGAGAAGGAGGACGGTGTTCATGGGAAGCGGATGGTGGTTTCCTCAAAAACCACGACCACGCCAGCGCTACTTTTGGGATTCGTAATCACGCAGGCGATTGGACAACGTGGCATCCTTGGGCGCGAGCGCGACGGCCTTCCGGAGTTCCTGAATCGCCTCCTCGCGGTGACCGAGCGCGAAGTGAATTTGCGCCAAATGGTCCAGGACGACGGCGTTTTCCGGATCCGTTTGATCCATCAATGCCGTCGCATGCTTCAGTTGGGTGAGCGCTTTGTCGTAGTCCTTGGTGAGGAAATAATACCACCCCAGACTGTCCACGAAGGCACCTTCGTCCGGCAGCAGTTCGTTCGCCTTGAGGATGTGTTCTCCGGCTTCCGGGAGGTTCATCCCTTGTTCCAACCACATGTAACCCAGGTAGTTGTGTGCGCGCGCCACCCGTATCGAATCCGAGTCCGCAGGGATCAAATCGATGGCTAACTTGAAGTAGGTTCCGGCGAGATCGAACTTCCCGGCCCGTTCTGCGGCGGCGCCAAAACTGAAATAGAAGCTATCATCCAGGAGATCGGGCCGGGTCGATTTCGCCTCCTCCTCGGTCGCCTTGAACTCGGCCAACGCCTTCCCAAATTCGCGCGCTGCGGAGAAGGCTTCTGCCAGGGCGATGCGCATGGGGATGTCTGTGGGATGGACGGTGCGGGCCGTCGTCAGCATTTCGACGGCGGCGGACGTTTGACCCAGATACTGGAGGATTTCAGCCGTCCGGATGTATTCGCCGGGTTCCCCAGGGGCAAGGGCGAAGGCCTTCCGATCATATTCGGCGGAGTTGCGGTAGCTCTCTTTTGCCTCAGCGCGCCGGTTCTCAGCGTCGTCACGTCTCGCTTTCTCATAGTAGAGCTTCGCGAGGTCCTTCTTGATCTCCCGGCGATCGGGGGATTCTTGCTCTTGCCGGAGCAAGGATTCGATGGCCGGTTGTTCGTCCTGGCTTTGGACGAGACCGGTCAAGGCGGCGAGAAACAAGCAGACGACGATCCGTTTCATGGGGGCGGTGGCTCAGTCAGCCGGAGGCGGTCCGGAAAGTCAACGAGGAATCGGGCGGTCACAGGCGGGACCGGAATGCGTTTCATCAATCGTAATGAGACCACATCCGGAGGACCTTCACTACGTTCACCTCTTCCAGCACCTGGTAGAACAGCCGGTAGCTCACAGATCAATCATCTCCGAACAATCCTCCATTGGGGTGCTCATTCCCTCAACGATGGCTTCGCGCATTCCTTTGATATTCAGGAGGTAAAGCGTCTCCTCGATCGCCGAGAAATCCTCAAGACCGATCAAGACCGCAGCCCCACGTTTGCCGGTGATCTGAACGGGCGCGTGCTCGGTGCCAACCCGGTCGATCAAATTGTAAAGGTCCGCACGGGCGTCCGAGGCGGAGATTGTTTCCATGCTGGGGATGGTTTGTGAAATCGTTCGGCTGTCAAGGTTGCCGGTTCGCGGCGGCTAAGAATGGAGCGCGGGCACTCTTGCCCGTCGTTATGTCGCTCATGATGGTAAATCGGGCGGACAGGAGTGTCCGCGCTCCGCTCCTTTCACTCCGCGACCAAATCATACCCGCGCCAATCCTTCACGGTGACGTCCGCGAAGTGACCCACCGGAAGATTGTCCGGCACGAACACCGTGGAGTCGACTTCCGGGGCGTCCATTTCGCTGCGGGCTTGGCCGGGTTTTTCCACGAGGACGCGGATCTTGCGGCCGACTTGGTTCGCGTTGAAGGCTTCGAACTCGCCTTGCAGGGCACGCATCGCTTCGTTCCAGCGACGTTTGCGGGTCGCGTGGTGGATGCCGCCGGGGAATTTCTCGGCCCGGGTGCCTTCCTCCTTGGAATAGTTGAAGACGCTGGCGCGCTCGAACTTGGCTTCGTGGATGAAGCCGAGCAACTCTTGGAAATCCTCCTCGCTCTCGCCTGGGAAGCCGACGATGAACGTGGTCCGCAGGGTCAGGCCGGGAATGCCCGCGCGCATCCGTTTCACCAGGTCGCGGATGTAGGCACCGTCCGTTTCCCGGCGCATCGCGGTGAGCATGCGATCCGAGATGTGCTGAAGCGGCATATCGACATAACGCGCCACCGTGCGGCTCTTCGCGATCGTTTCGATCAATTCATCGCTCCAGTGGGCCGGGTGGGTGTAGAGCAGGCGGACCCAGAAATCGCCCTCGATTTGGTCGAGCGCGCGGAGCAAGGAAGCGAGCGATTCGCCCTTGGAGGAATCGACTTCGCTGCGCGGATTGGGACGGGCGTCCTCCCATCGATCCATCCCGAAGTAGGTGGTGTCCTGGGAAATCAGGTTGATCTCGCGGACGCCGGATTTCACAAGTGCCTCGGCTTCGCGGACCACGGAATCCTGAGTGCGGGAGCGATGCCGACCACGAATCTTCGGGATGATGCAGAACGAGCAGGGGTGGTTGCAGCCTTCCGCGATCTTGATGTAGGCGGTGTGGGCCGGGGTCAGGCGGAAACGGGGCGTGTCGTAATCCGGGATGAACTTCGGAGTGGCGGTGACGAGATTCTCTTGTGCCCCGTCACCGTCCTTGGCCTGAAGCCCCCGAATCAGCTCGGGCACGTTGGTGATCTGGTCCAAACCGATGAAGGCATCGACCTCCGGCATGAGATTGGGCAGTTCCTGGCGGAAGCGCTGGGAGAGGCAACCCGCGACCACGATTTTCTGGCGGGGGCGGGACTGGGCCCGGTCTTCCATGGCGCCCAGAATGGTGTCGATGCTCTCCTTCTTGGCCTGATCGATGAAGGAACAGGTGTTGATGATGAGGACATCGGCCAGTTCCGCCTCTGGCGTCATGACCATGCCAGCCTTTTGCAGGCAGCCGATCATGATTTCGGAATCGATGAGATTCTTGGCGCAGCCGAGCGAGATCAGCCCGACGGTGGTTTGGGCCTTGGCGCTGGGTTTGGATTTCGCTTTGGTGGGCATGGCGGAAACGGCTTCGGAGGGCGGTGAAAGTGCCCCAATCCCGGGTGCGGCGCAAACGAAAGCCTCACTCCTTCTTGGGCTGTGCCTTGGCCAATCCCTTCTCCACCATCTCCTGATTCACGCAGACGCCATCCGCGAAGAGCACACCGAACCACCGGCCCCAGGTGCCGCTCAGGTCCCGCGTATCGTCGCCCTTGACCGTGCGGATGCGCAACTCGCCCGCTTCGGACGATTCCGAGAGACGCGTCTTGAGCCAATCCGCCGCCGCCTTGCCTTCCGGAGTGGTGATGTCCGGGGCGTCGATCCCCGCGAGCCGGATCGTGGTTTTGCGGTGCCAGACGAAAAACCCGAGATCGACATCGACGATCGCAGTGTGGCCATCGACGACGCGGACCAGTTCCGCGCGGTAAAAGTGGAGGGCTTCTTCGCCGGGGAACGTGGTTGATTCTTGGGCGAGCAGGGCGCCCGGAGCCAAGAGGAGCAGCAGAAAAGCGAGAGCGGGTTTCATACCTTAGGCTAGCCACTCTCCCGAAGGCTTCAACTGGCAGTGATTTTGATCTTTTCCAAACCCTCGAACTGGCTACGCTGAGGCCATGACCCCACTGGCCCGCCGGAACTTCGCCGTTCTTCTCGCCCTCCTCGCACTCGCGCCCGTCCATGGCGCAGAGAAGATCAAGGTTCTCCTCATTGATGGGCAGAACAATCACGCCTGGCAGGAGACCACGCCCTTGCTGGTCGGCATGTTGACGGGTTCCGGGCGGTTTGAAGTGACCGTTTCCACCGCGCCTCCCTCCGCTCCGCGAGCACTGAAGGCTCCGCAGGACAAGAGCGAAGCCGCGCAGGCGAAGTTCGCTTCCGAGCTGAAGGATTGGGAAGCCAAGACCGCAGCCTTCAAGGCGGAGTCTAGCGCGGCGTGGAATGCTTGGAAGCCAGACTTCACCACTTGCGAAGTGGTCGTCTCCAACTACAACGGGGAACTCTGGCCCGAGACCGTGCGCACCGCGTTCGAGAGTTTCGTCCAGGGCGGGGGAGGCTTCGTCTCTGTGCACGCCGCAAACAACTCCTTCCCTGAATGGCCGGCCTACAACGAGATGATCGGCGTGGGCGGGTGGGGCGGACGCAGTGAACTCTCCGGACCGTATCTCCGGAAACGCGACGGTGCCTGGACGCTCGACCCGACTCCAGGACGCGGCGGCTCGCACGGCAAGCAACACGAGTTCGTCGTCGAGACGCAGGATGCCGAGCATCCCATCATGAAGGGCCTCCCGGCCAATTGGCTCCACGCCCAAGACGAACTTTACGATCGCCTCCGCGGACCCGCCAAACACGTCGCCGTGCTCGCTGCGGCCCATGCCCCGGTGGAACTGGGCGGTTCCGGCGAATGGGAACCGCTCCTCATGGCGATCCCGTTTGGAAAGGGTCGGGTCTTCCACACCGCACTCGGCCACGGAGCCGTCTCCATGGGCGACGTAGGTTTCCAGGAAACCCTCAAGCGCGGCACCGAATGGGCGGCCACCGGAGCAGTCAGCTTCCCTGCGATCGACGCTGCGAAGATGCCGCTCGACCGGGTCGCCCTTCCGTGAGAACCAGGCCGCTCAGGCCCTGCTCCTTTCTCAAGCTCTCAACTCTCCCGCTCTAAACCTCACCAGTCTCCCCCGCTGACCTCGGAGGACGGGGGGCGTTCCGTCAGAAAGCCTTGCGCCACGAGGAATCGGTCCATTTCGTTGACCGTGGTGTCGTAGCCTTCCGGGCTGACGTTGAAGTTGTAGAAGGAGTGGTCCCGGCCTTTGAACAGGCAGAGCTCGCAGATATTGCTCTTCTTCTTCACCTGGTTCACGAACTTCACGACCGGTTCATAGGGAACCACACGGTCTTCGGTCCCGTGGAAAATGATGGTGGGCGGGACGTGCTTGCCGACGTAGCGGGAAGGGTTGCAACGGGTGGCGTCCTCCACGCTGGGGAATTTTTCGAAAATGAGGGGCGGACGGGATGTCTCCACGATCGGGCAAAACAGGACCATCCCGTCGGGCACGCAGCTGATGTTCGGATCATTCGGGTCGTCGGCCACGCCCGGAATCATGGCGGCCGCCAGGACCATGTGGGCTCCGCCGCTTCCGCCGACGGCGACCACCCGAGCGGGGTCGATCTTGAGCGCTTCGGCGTTGTAGCGCACCCAGCGGATCGCGGAGCGGGCATCCGACATCGCTTCAACCGGTCCCGTGCCATGGGCGGAGCGGACCCTGTATTCGAGAAGAACCGCGACGGCGCCGCGGGCGATGAAGTGGAGGCACTGCGGGGCGAACTGAGTGACACTCATGTTTTCCCAGAGGCCACTCGCGAAGAAGAGGATCGCCGGACGCAATTCCTTCGTTTCCCGCTCCGGCGAGAAAACATAGGCCTTCAATTCGACTCCCTCTTCCGTCTCTTTGTAGAGATGCTCTTGCGCGAGATCGAGAATTTGCCGGGTGCGGTCAACCCAGGTCTCTCCGTGCGATGTACTCATGTTTGTCGATTCGGTTTCGCGGCTGTCCGTGCGACCCCGGTTTTTAGCCTACGACGGACTCAATCGGGTCTTGATAGGAGAATTTCAACTCACGGCGCGTTTTTCGTTCCCTTTCCCGGCTTTTCCGGTCCATAGCACCCATTGCGAGTTCATGACAACCTCCTGCTTCCTTCCCCCGTCGTTCGTTTTTCTGGCCGCACTCGCCGGGCTGACAATCCCTGGTCACGGCGCGGACTTGCGGTCCGACCTCGAGCGCACCTACCGCAGTTGGGCAGCGGCGATCACCCAGCGGAGCTTGCCCCTCTGGGAGGAGCAGACCGCGGCTCACCGTCAGGTCATTACCCACAATTTCGTTGTTTCGCGCAAGGCGAAGTGGCCGGATGCCATCTTCGACCTGCCCTTCCGCCTCCCGGAGATCGCCACACTGAGCCATCTTGCCACCTTCGAAAAGGGGGACACCGCCAACATCATCTACTACGGCAAGGTCGATTTCGGACTGCTCGAAGGTTCTGTCCCTAGTAATGTCCTCGTGCTCAAGTTCGCCCGTGAAAAGGGCGTGTGGAAGTTCGACAACACCCGTTTCTTCAACTTGGATGCCGATCCAGCCGTCCGCCAACTCATCGCCAACGACGAACTCGATTTCCTCAACGACCCGGAGTTTCAGCCCACCGGTGAAGTGCCCCCCGTCCCCCGCCTCATCAGCGGCTTTGATCATCCGGGAGAAATCTGGATTGCCTCGATCGGCTACGAAACAACGGTCACCATCGGTGATCTTCATAGCACCAAGGTGGGCGACAACATCGTGACCGACGTCGTCATCGGCGGCTTGGCCAGGTCCGGTCTTCCTGTAACGGTGCAGGCCAAGGAACTGCCGTTGCCTCCCGGGGGGGAGCGTCGGCTTCAGGTGGAAATCTATGCTTTGCGACGGGACAAACCGGCCGTCAAGGTTTGGGAATATCGACCCGCTCTGGAAAATGCGCTCGCTCCCTACGCCGCCAAGGTCTACGCAAATGCGGTGACGATGCAGGACGAGTGAGACAAAAAAACCGCCAGGGCACGGACGGACCGGCCTCTGGCGGTTGAGATTCGCAGGGAGCCTGGGCTCCGCCGATCAGAAGGCGATTTCTACGTCGAACGTCCAGCGATCTTCCATGATCGTGGCGTTCTCATCCGTCAGCGGGATCTCCCAGGCGGCCCCGAAGTCGATGTTGTCCATATTCGGGCAGTTCACTCGGAAGCCGAGGCCGAGCGTGACGAGATCGTTGAAGGTGTCTCCGTTGGCGGCCCCCCAGTTGACCAGGTCGCCGGCTTCGAAGTTTGCGATCGCCGGAACCGCGCCCCCGGCCTGGGCACCAAAGCGCTGCTGGCCTTCACCTGCATTCGCCACATGCATCCAGTTCAGTTCAATGAGCGGGTAAAGCCAATCGGTCAGGTTGTAGCCCAGGTGGACACTGTCGTAGAGGAAGGAGCTGTCGGCGTCATCGATCGGAAGACGCGCACCCAAAGTGTTTTGGAACTGCCATTTCTCGGTGGTCTTCAGGAAGAAGATCGTCGGGATGAACTGGCCGTCGCCGGTGCCTTGCCAAACGTCGGTATCGCCGCTGGGAATTTCGTAGGCGAGTTGAATGCTGGAGGCGAGGCCTTGCTCTGGCTTGTAGAGGAAGGCATACTTGGCGCCAACGCCGAGGTTCGCCCAACCGCTCGTCTTGGTCAGCGTGTTGTCGGGATCGAAGTTGATGTAGCCGTCTTTGTTGGCTAGAAGGGCGAAGCGCTCGGTGACCGCCCATTCCGCCTGGAGGGCGAAAACCTGCAGATCGCCGCCCACTGGGAGTTGCCCGAGCGTGGTGTCAATCGTGGAGGGCATCGACTGTTGAATCATGAACGGGTGGATCTTGGTCCGGGGGACGGCCAAATCGTTCAGGACGGGATTGGTGACGGGGCGCCGAGCCGTGTAGAACGGATCGGGGTTTTCCACGACGACTTCTTTGGCATCGCCGGCGGACAGACCGCCGGGAATCAACGCGAGGGACAGTAAAACAGAATGGATTGATCTCATGAGTGTTGAATGTTGAAATGTAAATTACTTCGCAAAGGTTAATTAATTTTTGGTTTCTCACAAGTCATTGATTGTCATTCCTTGTTCGTATTCTGCTTCCAAGAGCCCTCCACTTTCCGATCACCGGGGAATCTTCTTGTGATTCTCCAAGGGCTCGGTTAAGAATCGCCACGGCGAGGCCAGCCCCTTTTTTCATTTCCTCCCAGCATGAGTTCGACATCACCGAGCAAGCTGGTTCTCCCGGGGCCGGAGGACTGGAGCCATTACCGGCGCACCGCCCGCCGTGGTGAATGGAGCCAGGCGGGAGCCCGTGACAAGCGGGTGATCGATGCCGAAACCTGGATAGCCCTTCCCAATGTGCAGTTTGAGTTTTTGTTTGCGCGCCTCCCGTCCGGGACGCCGGCAGAGCGCCAGGAGATGCTCAAGTTGGAGATGGAGAGCCGGGGGTGGCAGCCGGACGCGCGCGATCAGGGTCGGACGGCATGGTTGATGGCACCGGAAGAAGCTGGTCATGTGCTCTGCGCTGCGGTCTGCTGGCCCGGGCAACTCCCTTCGGATGAGTTTGCCAGAGCGGGCTGCTTTTCTCCCTCCGCTTGGGCCTACGGCTACCGCCCGAACTCAGTGACGATCTGGCGGGAGGCTGGGCGACTCACGGCGGTTTGGTGTGGCGCTTTGGCGAATTTCCCCCTGCATTGCCAGGGATTGTCCCGTGAAGTTCTCGATGATGAACTCGCCGAAGAACTCCGCATGGTGGAACTCTCCCTGCGCCTTTCCGGCGTGCCTGTTCGGACGACCGGGCTTGTGTTGCGGGGAGAGCTTGGGGATCCGTCCAGCCGTCACGGCTTCGCCCGGGCGCTGGGGTGGACAGAGAGTATCGAGCAATTGGTTCCTTCGGACGGCGGTTTCGACCTGTCCAGCACCTTGGTGCCACCCCCAGCGGCGGAGTATCGGCGCAGAGTGCGCAACCAGGCCAGGCTGCGTGGTTTCGTCTTCTTCGCCTTGGCCGTGATGGGGGTGGGCGGATTCCTCATGATTCAGCCTGCCTTGTCAAAGCAGAAGGAACTGCGCACACGGGGTGCCGGGCTGGATCAAATCGAACCGGAGTTGTCCCGGCTGCGGAGCGCCCGGCAGGCGTGGAATTTGCTCCAGCCGGCCTTGAACCCCAATCGGTATCCCCAGGAGTTGCTCCTGCGTTGCGTCAATGAGATTCCTGCGGAGGGAGTCCGCGTCACCCAATTCGAGTGCACGCTGAACAGCTTGTTGGTGGCGGGGGAGGCGAGCACCCCGCAGCTGGCGATCCAATTCCAAAACCGCCTCCAGCAGGCCGTCACCCTTACGGGGGCCGTTTGGGATGCGCCCAGTCCGGGCTTCCAGCAGGATGGCCGGGCCAGTTTTCAAATCCAAGCCACTTTCCAAGATGTCCCTAAGCAACCGTGAGGAGAAGTTGGCCTTGGGCGTTTTCGTGGTCCTGGCTCTGGGCGCTCTGTCGTTAGCCACGTCGCGTGTCCGGGTGTGGCGTGCCACCCTGTGGGAACAGGAAGCGACCGTGGAAAGCCGGGAGGTCGAGGCCCGGGAACTGCAGAATGGAGGGGAGCTTTGGGAGGAGCGGCGGCGTTGGGTGATGGAAAGTCTTCCCGGATATGCCAACGATGGGGATGCTCGTAGTGGCCTAGTTAGTGCTGTTCAAGAGGCTGCCAAAGCGCACTCTGTCACTCTCCAAAGCCAGAAGTTAATCGACCCGGACACGGAGGGAAAGCCAGAAGAAGCGCCTGAAGGTGGTGCAGACCGACCCAACGGGTTCGCTTTGGTGGTGACCGCCACGGGCAATCTGAAGGACGTGACCCTCTGGTGGCAGGAACTCCTCCAACCGGAGCACTTCCGCCAGATTAATTTCTTGAAAATGATTCCCGAAGATGATAATTCAGAAGTGCTTCGTTGTAGCGTCGAAATTTGGCAATGGTACAGGCTCTCTTCAGACTCCTCCGAAGGCAATCCATCCATTGCGCCCTGACGCTTGTCCTCCTTTCCGGACTTCCCGTGGCGAACGGGGCCGGGGAGAATGAATTTGAGGCCCCGCAGCCTTTACCTACCGAGCGGTATTCCCCCATTTGGGAGCGCTCTCCGTTCGCCCTCAAGGTGGCGGTAGGGCCGGATGTTCCCACCCGATCGTTCGCGGAGAATTTCGCCTTGGCGGGACTGTCTGATGTCGAGGGTCAGATCACGGTTTATTTGAAGGACAAAGTTTCCGGTGAGTACACGAAGCTCACCAATCAGACGCCTTCGGACTCGGGGATTGCCTTTGAGAAGATCGTGGAAGATCCCGATCCGAAGCTAGTCAAGGTCAGTTTGCGGAAGGGGAACGAAACGGCTCAGGTGGGCTACTCGCAGGAACCGGTGGGCGTCGGAGCCGGTGGCTCAGCCGGTCCGAGCCCGGCGCAGATGGGGACTCTGGGCAAGAAACCCGCCGCGATCCCTCCGGGTCCTCCTTCCCCTGGCAGCAACGCTCCGGCAGGTGCGGATCCGAACGCCCAGCAGAAAGGTCGGCGCCGGATCATTTTGCCTCAGGCGGGGCCGCCTCAGGGCTCACTGCTGACACCGCCCGCTGGACGTGGAGGGCTTGTGGGCTGGGTGCCGCTTGCGATTGCATCTGGATTGGCTGCACACACTTTTGTTACCCCTTTGAACCGATGATCTGGTCACGCAACGGGATTTTCCCGCCCGTTTTGAGGTTGGTCGTCGCTCTCGCGGTTTTTCTTTGCTTTCCGGGCCGGATCGCTGCTCAGGATGCTGCTCAGGGAGTCCGGCTCTCTTTCCCGACCGGGGATCTCCACCTCATCCTGATGCAGTATGAAGAGCTCACCGGGAAGAAGATGATCCTCGATAATGCCGTCGAGGGCGGCAAAGTTCTCATCGATACGACCGGCTATCTTTCCCGGGAACAGGCCATCCAGTTCATTGAGCAAAGCATGCTCCTCAACGGCTACGCCATCGTTCCGAGCGGGCCGGATCTGGTCAAGGTGGTGGCTTTTGAGGCAGGCAAACAACCTCGGAATGAAATGCAGCCTGACCGGGTGATTAGTGATCCAAGTCGGTTGCCTCAGTCCGACGAAATCGTAACTTTTGTGCTGCCTCTGGCTTTTCTTCAACCCGAGGACGCGGTAGCCGCCTTGCAGCAGATTGCGCCTGGACACCCTTACGGATCGATCACGCCGCTAGCGAATGCTCAGGCGCTCATCATTACTGAGAACAGCGTCACCATCCGCACCTATTTGGAATTGATGGCGAACATCGACGTTCAGCCGGGCATGACGGAACAGCGGACCTTTCAGCTAGAGCGGGCCGATGCGGAGGAGGTCGGCGAGGCTCTCAAGGAGCTTCTCGGTTTGGAGGATGCGGAGACCGGGTCGGCGAGCAATAATGCTCCCCGGGCGCAACAGAACCGGCCGCAGCAGGCAGCGGCCACCAACGGCGGAGCACTCCCTCCTCCCGTTCCGGCCCAGCCCGCTTCCCAGGTGGGTGCATCGGTTGGAACGACTGGTGACAGAGTGGGCTCCGCGCCTGCCCCGCGCATTTTTCCGGTGCTCCGGACCAATCGACTCCTGGTGATTGCGACGCCTTTCGACATGGTCAGAATTGAGCTTCTCGTGCAGGAATTGGATGCTCCGGCCGACTCCCGCAGATTCCTCTCGATTCCGCTTCGTTACGTTTCGGTCTTGGGGATGCTGGACGCCTTGCGCAGCTCTCTTTTGTCTGGCGCGAAGTCGGACGAAACTGGATCCGACTCGGGAGGTTCCCTCGGTGGTGCGGGTGGTACCGGTGGTGCGTTGCGGCCTCAGCTTTCGGGAGGACTAAACTCCGGGGGCGGGAGTTCGCCGTTCGGCAATTCGCTTTCCGGCTCTGGGTCCAACTTCGGATCCAATTCCTTCGGAGGGGGTGGAGGAGGCGGAAGCGGCTTTGGCTCGGGTTCGGGTCTTGGCTCCAATTCGCTCGGCGGTGGGGGGGGCTCGAACCAGTCTCCGGTTTCGGTGATCGTCGGGAAGACGTTGATCATCGCCGATCCGATTTCCAACGAGCTGTTCATCTCCGGGCCGCCGGACCACCTCGAAACATTGGAGGAACTGGTGGGCCAATTGGACCGGAAGCCCCGTCAGGTCATCATCTCGGCGGTGATCGGTCAGCTGACCTTAGGCAACGACATCGAGGCTGGCTCCGATTGGTTCCGAACCTTGGAAAACGGGATGGCCGGCTCGCTGCGCACCCGGAGTTCAGCGGCGCCCAAGATCGGCGACCTCACCGATTTTGCCGATTTGGTGGGAGCGACCACTGGGGGCTTTACTCTTTACGGACTGATTGGCAACCGGCTCAGCAGTTACCTGACTCTCTTAGAGAGCACGAGCCGGTTTAAGGTTCTTTCCAACCCGACCGTGTTTACCCTGAACAACGTTCCCGCCACGATTTCCACGGGCCAACGGATCGCGGTGCCTTCCAATACCTTGACCACCGCCGGCACGGTGCCGGGACAGAACGCCTCGGTGTCGGCGACGGTTCAGTACGAAGAAGTGGTGCTGGAGATCCAGGTCGTCCCCCTGATCAATTCAGAAGACGAAGTGACACTGCAAATCGCCCAGAAGAACGATGATGTCGGTGACCGGACTCTGATCGGTGGGAACTTGGTGCCAAACATCACCACGCAATCGCTCACCACCACGGTAGTCGTCCCCAACCGCTCTTCCGTGCTCCTTGGTGGATTGATCACCGAGCGGGATCGCAAGAACTCGAACGGTTTGCCCATCCTTAGCAGGGTTCCCGTCGCCCGCCTCGTGTTCGGCTCGACCAGAGTGGAGCGAGACCGCACCGAATTGCTGATTTTCCTTCAGCCGACGATTGTCGACAACCCGCAGCTCGCACCTGAAGTCGGAAACGAGGTGTCTGAAGATGCGGCGTTGAGTGCGGCCATCCCGATCTTCCCCAACGTGGCCGATCCAGAGTCCCGTGCCTTTGCCGCCGGGGGCGGCAGAGTTCCCGTCTGGAAGCGCATTTTTGGGAAGAAGACCAGCGTCCAAGCCACGCCGACTGCCCCAGATCAACAACCCGGGGTTCCTCCCGCCTCGAACGAATGATGTCGCTTTCCGCACGCTCCTCCTTGGTCGGCCTGATGTTCCTCGGGCTCATGGTCGGCTGTGCGCTTTTTGGGCTGAGTGGTGAGGCATGTGCTCAGGTCATTGTTTATCGAATCAGCTTCGAGGACCTCGCTGGCTATAATGTCGACTTTTTCGATGGAGGTTATCTCGTCGCGCCTGCCTTGGGCGGTGCGCCATCATTGGTGATGGTGAATCAAGATGCGGCCGGTGCCACCTACACGGCGGCGGTTGCTGGTGGAGATTTCTTTATCGGCGTCGATGGCGCGAAGCGATTGATGGCCACCTATTCCTGCCAGGGGGCTGCCCATTCCGCCCTGTGCGCCTTCGGTCCGGTGGTGGGTTCGATCCGTTTGAAGAGCCGGAGCTTCGATATTCAGGTCCGCGTGGCGCGGACTTTAACCGGCGGCGTGGTAGCGGCCTCCAGTGAGGATGGGCAGAAAGGTGCAGACGGGACCATCGGTTTTGCTCAGCATTCCAATGTGCGCATGGAGATCGATACGGTGCTCACCGACGAAGCCAACACGCTGGGGGGGGAATCCGCCGATGCTGTTTCCGTGATTTACGCTTTCCTGGAGAGCAACGGCTTCAAACCGGACGATCCGTCTCTGGCGAAGGCTCCCTAAAACTGTCCCTCGGAGCCTCCGGAACGGAGGAGTGCTTCCATGGTGCCGCTCCGTTCATCTTTCCAGAGCAGTGCGCCGGGACCAGGAGCGGGCTGCCCATCCTGGCCGCCAGGGTTTCCTGCCGTGATCAGGCTCACGATATGGACGTAATCTCCTTTGAAGCCAACGGACTGAACGCGGCGGGTCGGTCCCTGAATGGTGAGCCATTGGCTTACGCCATTGTTGGGGGCCAAGCCAAGCTGGCCTAAGGCTTGTTCCAGACTCTGGTTGAGCGGGTCGTCGTCGGAGTAGCGGATCCCGTCACGTCCCCAGCGATCACGAAGCCAGAGCGCGACCGATTCCGGGCTGCACCCAGTGATCCCTCCGATGAGGTCGGCCGGTGCCGCCAGAAGATCAAGATTGCCTTGGCCGCGCACAGAGAGCCGGGAACGCCAATCCGGTCGGACCGTCTCCAAGAGGACAAAGTCCCTGACCAAGCGGACTTCATCCAGGGAAGTGAAAGGCCGGTTGTAGGGCCGGTTCTTCACATTGTAATCCCGGACTTCGGCACCTTGGGCACGCTTGAGGACGTCGCCATCGATCCAGTCCGCCATCGCGTAGACGAGGCGTTCCGCGTCCCTGCGCTCCATGCCCCAGGTGCCGAAAAGCTGGACAAGGGTCGATTGGCGTTCGTCCGCGAGCCAAAGGTTGAGATTGATGCGCGCTTCTTCGGAAGTGATGTGAACCTGAATCCGCTCCCCGTTTCCGAAATCTTGATTGAGGATCGGATCACCTGGTTTGATCGCTGGATTGTCCGCCAAGGCCAGTCCGGCGAGGGAAAGTTGCCGGGCGCGGTCACGAGCGATCCGGCCGGAAACGCTGTTCATCTCTTGCTCCACCGTGCTGGCGGCCATAATCAGCACTGTAACCATGACGGCGATGCACCACATCACGATGAGAAGCGCGCTGCCCCGCTGTGGAGATACGTTGGGTGAATTCATCGCTGTTGACTGCCCTCCGACCCAGTTCCATTCGGCCCATCTCCTGGATTTGGGCGGCCCGGGCGGTCGGGACGATTTGGATCCCTGGGCGCGTTGGGGTCCGGGTCGGGCGGGTTGCCGTCCGGATTCTGGGGCGCCTGAGGATTGCCGCCAGCCACGAAGACCGGTACGGGGAACACCCACCGTTCTGGCGTCTTGGTGGTCTGCGCGAAGGTGAGTTCGACGAACCGGGGACGTCCCATGTTGGCGGCCCATTTGTCCTGCCATTCATTGCGGTCCGCTTGGAAGAAACGCCAGCGACAGGTGGAGATGTGTCCGGCAATGGCGAATCCGCTCACGGGGCCGGGGCGGGGATTGCCGATCTGGCCTTCGGAAACGCCTACGCTGAGCCGAAGATATCCGCCTGGTTCTTCCGTTGTCTGAATGACGAGGACTTCGTTGGGACCGGGGCTCAGGAAGGATCCGGCCAGGGCGGGGGCATTTTGGATCCGGATTTCGGCAAGCGCGGCCGATTGCGACCCGGAGAGCTTGCATTCGAGAACGGCGGTCTGGGGCAAGGAACTAAAGAAACTGCGAAAGATATCCTCCACGGCGGCGGAATCTTCCCGGGTGGAGCGGCTCGTCTTCACGGCCTCCCCGAGTTCCAGGCAAGAATTCACGACGCCGAATGCCGCCGTCACGATCAGAAAGGTGACACCCAATGCGAGAATCGTTTCCAGCAGCGTGAAACCGGAAACGGCTCGGGAACTAGTATGGGGGAATCTGTTCATTGCACAAGGCTTCCGCCGTCCGTTCCCGGGGTTTGCCCCCTTCTTTCCACCGCGCCACCACGGCGATCCGGAAAAGCCCTGCGATCGGTTGCCCGTCCCGGTTCTCCGCTTCGAACTTGGTGATCAGCGTATTGAAGGCGACGCCGGGAAGGGGCGATTCCAAGGCCTCTTCTCCCTCCCGGATGGGCCGAAGGAAGCGTTGCTCCTCCAGGATCGTCCTGGCGGTCCGGACGATCTCTTCTTCCTGGCGAACGTCGGTGACGAGATCCCCGAGCAGCTGAAGGCTCTGGGCCAGGGAGAGGGCCGCGATCGAAAAGACAGCGCAGGCCAAAAGCGCTTCGAGGAGGGTGAATCCTCCCTTGCGCCGGAAGGCTGGCTGAAACTTTGGTCGGGCCGGACTCATCGGAGGCGGGAGGGATCGAGCAATCGGGCTTCCCCGCTCAAGGGGCTGAACTCCAGGGCCATATCGGCACCCAGGGAACCGGTGAGCCGCACGGCGAGCGGTTCGCCAAGCTGCCTCGGGGTGAATTCCCAGAAGAAGAGTTCGGGCTGTCTCCATTGCGGGTCGCCTACCCGCTGGATTCGGACCATCACATCGGGAAGGTCCGTCCACGCGATTGCGTCTGGACCGCGTTGGTCGAGGAGGCCGAACCGGTTTTTTTCAAAGACCACCCAAACCGTTTCTCCGGTGTCTGAGGCAAATTGCCGGCCTTGACGGACGAGAAACGTCAGCTCGGTACGCGCCACATCGACCGCCCGGTCTTGGCCAAATTCAGAGAGGGAAAGGGCGGCGAGACCCATAACGAGACTGATGATGGCCAGGACGAACACCATTTCCAGCAGAGTGAACGCTTTGGCGTCACGCCGGGAATCATTCCCTCTGCCTATGGTGGGGCTGGTCATGTAGAGAATGGGACGAGTTTTGCCGTCCCCTCATGTCTCAATAGATGTCGTCCACCGTGTCGGGCTGGCCGTCGGGACCGCCTGAGAAGATGTCGAAGCCGCCTTTGCCCTTTTTGGATGGGTTGCGGTACTGGTAGGGCTGGCCCCAAGGATCGACGAGGGCTTCCTGATCGATCAAGTTTGAGCCGTCGGGACCCTTGACCAGCGGAGCTAGACCTTCGCTCTGAGTGGGAAGGCGGGAATGGCGAACTTTGAACATGGTCAACGCCGAGCTGATGGTTCGAGAGTCCGCCTTTGCTTTGACGATCTCAGCCGTTCCCGTGGCACCACCGAGGTGGTAAATGCCGAGGCCGACAAGAAGAGCGATAATCGCCAGGACGAGAATCATTTCGAACAAGGTGAACGCCTTGTTCCGGGGGAGGTTCAGGGGATGGATTGCTTTCATGAAAACGGAAGAATGGAGAGCTTGTTGAAACAGATCAAGGCCGGTTTTGAAGCCGGGAAATTGTCTCAAAGACTGAGCCCATCATAATCCAGGCCATGCCGCCGACAACCACGGCGAGGACCAGAATGATGACGGGTTGAAAGAGCGCACCGACGGTTTCCATGCGTCTGGAGAGGTCTCGGTCGAGCCGTTCGGCCGCTTTGCTGAGGGATTCTGGCAACTGGCCGGTGTGTTCGCCAATGCGTACGATGTCACAGATGGCGGGCGGGAAAGCACCGGATTTTTCAAAGGCGTTGGCCAAGGAGCTGCCATTGCTCACCAATTCGCTGACCACCCCAATACGCCGCTTCAAGAAATTGTTCGATGTCGTGTTCTGGCAGAGAGTCATCGCTCTTTGCATGGTCAATCCGTTCTTGAGGAGACCGGAAAAGGTTTCCGTGAACTGCACGTGAAATCGCGCCCAGAGCAGCGATCCGACGCCGGGAACGCTCATGACCAGATGGTCCCAGGTTTCCCGGAACTTGGGTGCCCGCATCGCTAGCCGCAGGCCCAAAATCAGCGCGAAAAGCCCAATGAGCAGATAGGGCCAAGTCTTCTGGAGGACGCCACCCGCCGCCATCAGAAACGCTGCAGGAGGAGGCAACTGAGCGCCTTGCGACTCCAGCATCTTGGCGAGCTTGGGCAGCAGGTAGCTGACGAACAGGGCCATGACGAGCAGTCCAGAAAAGATCAGGAAGGACGGGTAAATCATTGCCCCCTGGACCTTGCCCTTCAGCTCATGCATCTTCCGGAGGTAGGCTGAGTGACGGCGCAGAATTTGCCCGAGCGATCCGCTCGCCTCTCCGGCGGCGACCAAGGCACAGTAGAGGTCGCCGAAACTTCCCGAGGTTCGGCGCAAGGATTCAGCCAACGGCTTGCCTTCTTTCACGTGCGAGGATACGCCGGCGGCCACCTTTTTGAGCATGGAGCTGTCTTTGCGGCGCTCGATCAGCACCAAGGCGTCGTCCATCGGGATTCCGGCGGCCAGAAGGTCGGCAAATTCCTCCGTGAAATCCACGACCTGATCCGGTTTGAGGACCAGTTTGCCGACGGGCCGGTCCTTGCCGGTGGTTTCTGGCCGGGGGGATGACTTGGTTTCGGGCGAATTCGCTTTTCCCGGCCGGCTTTCTGGACCGGTCGCCGCCCGGGGCACTTCGGTCAGTTCCACCGGTTGCAACCCATCCCGCTTCAGCTTCTTGAGCGCTTCGCTCCGGTCCGCAGCGGCCAGGGTACCGGAACGGCGTTCGCCGCCCGGTTCGATGGCGGTGTAGCGGAATTCGCTGATGATTGCCTTGTTCATGAGCCGGCGGTGGCCCGGATGACCTCATCGACGCTGGTTTTCCCCGCGAGGATTTTCTCCCAACCGTATTCCCGCATGGTGCGGAATCCCTCTTTCTTCGCCTGCACTTCCAACTCGGTCAGGGTGGCGCGCCGCGTGATCAGATCCTGGAGAGGGCCGCTGATTTCCACGATTTCGTAGATGGCCATACGTCCGAAGTATCCGGTTCCCCGGCAGGACTCGCAAGAAGGCATGTCGCCTTTGGCCGCCAGGAACATGTCGCCCGTGGCCGGAAAGCCCATCGCGACAAGGTCGTCACCCAGGTAGCGCTTCTGGGAGGTGCATTTTGGGCATAGCGTCCGCACCAATCGTTGCGCAAGGAAGGTCCGAACGGACGAGGCCACCAGGAACGGTTCCAAGCCCATTTCCACGAGACGGGTGATCCCGGTCAGCGCATCGTTGGTGTGCAAGGTGGAGAACACCAAGTGCCCGGTGAGCGCGGCACGAATCGCGATTTCCGCCGTCTCCAAGTCCCGAATTTCCCCGACCATGATCACGTTCGGATCACCCCGGAGAATCGAGCGCAAGCCGGCGGCGAAGGTGAGGCCGATCGATGCCTTGACCGCGATCTGAGTGACGCCGTGCAGCTGGTTTTCCACCGGGTCCTCGATCGTCACGATGCGGCGCTCCTCGGTGTTCAGTTCGCTGAGGAAGGTGTACAGCGTGGTCGATTTTCCGCTTCCGGTTGGCCCCGTGACCAGGACGATCCCATTCGGCTGGCGCAAGGTCCGGCGTACCACGGTGACGATGTCCGGAGCCATCTGGAGCTTCTCGATGTCGTACTTCTCCGCACCGAGCAAGCGCAGGCTGATCGCTTCTCCGAGGCCGGTCGGGATGACCGCGACCCGGACGTCGATGTTGTTCTTGCCCTTTTGCGTGAGCGAAATCCGTCCGTCCTGGGGAAGACGTTTTTCGCCGATGTCGAGCCCCGCCATGATCTTGATCCGGGAGAGGAACATCGATTGGAGCCGCTTGATCTGCTCTGGCGTCGGGACTTCCTGAAGATGCCCGTCGATCCGGTAACGCACCCGGAGACGATCTTTCATGGGCTCCAGGTGAATGTCTGTGGCGCGGCGCTTGAGTGCTTCGCGAAGGAAGTGGTTCACGAGGCGGCTCATCGAAGCCTCGTCGTCGCCCGGTTCGTCGTCGATCGAATCCCCCTCATCTTCCTCGTCGCCGCCAAGGTCGCCCTGGTGGTTCTTGAGGATGTCGTCGAAGGTGTCTGCTCCCAATCCGTAGAAGCGCTGGATGCCTTCGATGATGCGGCGCGGCGGGCTGAGATGCCAGACCAAGGGGCGGCGCGCGGTCCGGACCGCTTCCTGGCGAGCCGCCAAATCGAAGGGCCGGTGGCAAGCGACATGGAGCGGAGCCGATGGATCGACTTCGCCGCCATCGGCCGGAAGTTCAACCCGCAAGGGAAGGAGCTGGCGCCGATTGGCCAGCGAGGAGGGGACCAGTTCTTGGAGGAGGAGACGTTGGTTGATGTCTTGCTCAGGCTGAGGCGTCCATGGGCATCCGAGATGAAGGGCCAGCTTTTGCCAGTCGTCATCCGTTAGTCGGGCCAGCCGCTCCTCGATGAAGTCGGGACCGACCCCATGCGCCGCGTCTAGCCACGCAAAGTCTTCTTCGATCACTACGTTCTTCATGTCCCCACCAATTTCCGTCGGCCTTCTTACAGACTTCCGACGGTGTCAGAACTGCAAACGTTCACTTTGGGACGTCGGCGGCCGCATTTTCTGCTTTCGCTTTGGCCGCAGCCTGTTGGACGGCGCTCGCCCAGGCGGTCGGATCATCCCCCAGATCCTGTTCCAGGTGGAAACCGAGCAATTCGCGGGCTTGTTGGGCAACCTCTTCACCGGAGCGCTGCATGAGCAGGAGCGCGGTAGGGAGTTGGACATCGACTGGGCGGTTGTGGATCTCGTGAAAGACCAAGTCCAGGAGTTCAGGTGGAGTGGCCTTTGTTTTGAGCATTTCCTCCAGGGAACCGAATCCCTCGTCGGGCAGAAGGTTCATGGCGTGCTGGAGCGCGTCGTTGCGGATCTGATCGGGGACCGTCGCGTCGGACGCCAGCTTGACGAGCCGTTGCGCGGCGTCATCGGTGGAAATGGATTGATCCCGGAGAACGTTATCGATCTCCTCGATAGCGGCGGTGGCGCGAGCCGTTGGCGGGGCCGGTTCAGGAGTCGTGGGAGGGGCGGGCGTCGGCCGGTTTTCCAGCGAGCTGGAGGGCAACTGGCGGATCGGGGGCTTCGTCTCGGAAGGGCTCGTCGCCACCGGTGCCGGTTTGCCTGGGGCGGGTGGCTGCTGTTGGCTGAACCAGACGGCGGCTCCAACCCCGCCGATCAGAACGATGGCTGCGATCGGCCATCCGAAATTTTTGGATGCGCTCTTTTCCATGACCGTGATTCTGGAACAAAATTTGAAAACACGCCAGTGATAGAATCACCGAATTCGAGGCGACGGACAGGTATTCGGTGAGGCCTTGCAATTGTGGCAGAATGTTGCTTGACCCCTCTGGCGCCCCGAGATTCAGGTGCTAGGTTTGCCTGGTGCCCGCCCCTCGTTCTTTGGTTTACGATGCCCTGGTTCGCGCCGTTCAACACGATGGCCCGGTCCGCCTCATCAAGCCGTCCGCAAACTCCAGGGCAGGTGGGCTTTTTCCCGCAGCCGGCGCTCAGGAGGCGATTCGCGAAGCCGTCCCGCGTTGGCTCCAGGAAGAGCCGCGGACGTCGAATCAGCCGCGTCTGGTCCGGCTCACCGCAGACGGGGCGGAAGAGCTCTTGGAGCGGACGCTGCCGGAGAATCGCGCGTCTCTGGTCTTGTCCGCTTCGCCGCTCTACCAAAAACTTTTGTTCGTCCGGTGGGCGGCGCTCATGCAGCGTTTTGGGTGGAACGGGGATCGACCGGCTTGGGAGCAGTGTGGGGCGCGCCTCGCGGCGGATTTCTCAGCGCCGGAGCAGAATGGAGTCGTCGCGGATTTCCGCAGGAGCGTCGCCCACGAACTCACCATCAGCTGGAAGCACGCCCCAACTCCGGAAGTCCGGGAAGGTATTGCCCGGGCCATGCACGGGGTCGGCTTGCGCCCGATCGGCGTGGCGGGAGAGCAGGTCACCTTCGCCGGGCGCTACCACGTTTCCACAGTGCCGATGTTCCCCGGGGATCCCGGCTTTGTCGTGGAGCAGGGCTGGGTCATTCATGACGGAAGTGGCGAGTACTTGTTGGAAAAAGCTCTAGTTGCGCCAGTTTAGGGCCCGACTGGACCTCCTCATGCTACCTGCTCTCTGTATCGATCTCGGATCTGCCTACACCAAAATCGCCTTTCGCGACACCCCCTCTTCCCAAGCGAAACTGCTCGGTTTGGAAGAATTGAACCTCGATGAGCAGCACGTCTGCGTCCCCTCGGTGGCCGCGTGGCGGGAGCGGGACGATCGTTGGGTTTTCGGGATGGATGCGGCGGACTTGGTGGAAGGCAACGGCATCCGCGTCTTCCGCAACTGGAAGCCGGATCTCTTTCCCGCTGGGGAGTCCGGGACGAATCCCTGGGATCTGCTCGACGAAGATCCGCAGGAAGGGCTGCGGGACGCGCCCGGCTCCTACGCCCGGGCCCGCAACGTGGCGCGCCGCTACCTCACCTGGCTGCGTGAGGACCTCGTGACTCGGATGCTCCCGGGAGTCGATCTGGGCGATGTCGTCCTCCGCCTCTGCATCCCCGAGTTTGCCATGTTCTCCCCGCACGCGGCGGATATCGATCGGATTCTTGAAGCGGCCGGTTGGTTCAATTCCGTCTCATTCTGCTGCTCGGAGCCGATGGCGAACCTGACCGGCGCGCTGACTCAGGGACACAATGCGGTGATCGAGCCGCAACCCGGCAAGCTTTTCGCCAATGTCCCGGCAATGTTCGAGCGCAGTCACATCCTCGAAATGGTGGCCGCCTATCAGGAGGACGACGACGCCGATGCTGCGGAGTACGCCACCCTGATCATCGATGTCGGTGCCTACACCACGGACTTCGGGTTGATTTCTATCGACCTCTCTGGTCACGGATTCTTCCCGCTTTCAGAGACGAGCTCCGTTCGGCTCGGTGTCCACGAACTGGATCGTCGGGTGGCTGCTGCGCTTCCCTCACATCTCGGGGCCGCCGTCGGCGCGCTCTCGGGCCGGGAGTGGGAACGCTTCCACCGCGTCGTCTACACCGAGGCCCGGGAGTGGGGCTTGCCTGGTGGGGGAATCGTGGGCCAAACCCCGGAACAACGAGCGACCATTGCGGGGACTTTATCGAAGTTCGCCGGGGAAATCGCCACGGCTATGAACGCCTTCCTCGATGAGCATCGCCCGCCGTGCATCCAAGAGGTCATTCTCACTGGCGGCGGCAACAACATCCCAGAGATCGCCCGTCGCCTCCGCCAAGAATTGGCCTCTCGCGGCGTGGCCACCTTTTATTTGCCCAAGGCCGACGGAAACCGGAGTGGAGCGCGGCAGGTGGAGATCATCGCCGAAGTAGTCCGCGGCGCCAGCGCGGTGGGCGGCGCTTCGGTGCTGTTTGATCTGGCGTGATGAATGGAGCGCGGGCACTCCTGCCCGCATGTGAATGAGTAGATGAAGAAGCGTGCGGACAAGAGTGTCCGCGCTCCATTCTTCTGCGGCCCGCTTTCCCGTCCGAAGTTTACTGAGGCGTGGTGGAGCGGGGGTCACGCGATTCGGAACTTCGAAGCATACTTCACGAAGCCCAGCTTTCTGCTTCCCTCAAAACCCACTGCCTCAAAGAAGCGATGCGCAGGGTGCCGATGAGAAGCGCTCAGCAGCATCAGCTTCGTGCAATGGTGCTCCCGTGCGATCCCTTCTATATAATCCATGAGCTGACGGCCGATTCCGGCTCCGCGATGCCGCTCCGCCACGATCAAATTCTCAACGAGTCCAAACGGCTGACGCTGATACATCACATCCGGGCAAATGGTGAGCAGTGCCGTGGCACAAACAATCCCGGATGAACATCCAACAATGAGAAAACTGGAAGGTGATTCGGCCAGAGCGGCGACGTGCTCGGGGAGCACGCGAATCGAAGCATCAGAAACAAGCTCCCGATAAAGAAGCTCGACAGCTTCTGCGTCTGAAAAGCCAGCGCGACGCAGATCAATCTGCGGGGAGTGGCTGCTTCCTGAGATCATTGCGAAGCCATCCTCCTTCTGTTAGAAGAGAGCCATTAGGACGAAAGTGCGGCGCCGTTCGATCCGCCGGGTTGAGATTCCGCAGTCACCGTGGCTTCCAGTTCTCGGCGGCTTGGTCGTTGAGGGAGAAGTCGGCGTGGTCGGAGTCGAAGGTGTAGATGATCCGGTCGAAAGCGAAATCGAGGGCTGCCATCGCTCCGTCCCTCCCCACCCTCAAAACCGGCCCACGTAGTTGAAGAGTTCGGAGAGCCCGAAGCGTTGCTTGGAGGCGGCGTTCACCGCGTTGAGGATCTTTACTTGGACCCCGCGGGAAAGCCGCCGTCCTTTGCCGGCCTTGGAAACCATCTTGTGAGTGATCTGCTCCGTGGAGGCGGCCACCACGTCGTGATGGCTCAGTCCGAGCTGTTCCAGAAGTTGCGCGATGGGCTGTGGACCCAAGTTTCGATCTCCATCGTCTTCCTCGTTGTTCGTAAGTTCTCCCCGCATTCCCTAAAACCAATGTTTGAATTTCTCCGGCCTCCAGCTAAACCTGCCCGCCTGCCATGACAACCCCGACCCGCGTTTTGCTCACGACCACGTCGTTTCAGGACACTCCCGGCCCCCACCATGAACTATTGGCGAGCCAGGGCTTTGAGATCGTCCGCGAACGCGGACCGCTTCCAGAGAGCAAGATGCTCGAACTCGCCGGAGAATTCGACGCCTTTCTTTGTGGAGACGATGCCATCACCCAGGCGGTCATCGACAAATCGCTCCCTAGGCTCAAGGTCATCAGCAAGTATGGCATCGGGCTCGACAAGATCGATGTCGAATACGCCACCGCGAAGAAAATCCCGGTTCTCTTCACCCCGGGCGTGAACCACACCACGGTGGCGGAACACACCTTCGGCCTGCTTTTGGCCATCAGCAAACACCTCGTCACCGTGGGCGCCGCCGCCCGCAACGGGGAATGGAAGCGGCTCACCGGTCACGAAATCCTCGGGAAGACGATGGGCATCATCGGGCTCGGCCGGATCGGCAAGGAAGTGGCCACCCGCGCCAAAGCGTTCGGAATGCAGGTGATCGCGTATGACATCTATTGGGACGAAGCTTTCGCCAAGGAACACGGAGTGACCCGTTGCGCCACGATGGACGAGGTCCTTCACCAAGCCGACGTCATCTCCCTGCATTGCTTCCTGAGCGACGAGACTCGTGGCATGATCAACAAGGCGACCATCGCGAACATGAAGGACACCGCCGTGGTGCTCAACTGCGCCCGGGGCGAACTCGTCGTCAGTGAAGACATGGCCGAGGCCCTCGCCGCCGGCACGATCGGTGGTTACGGCACAGACGTCCTCGACGAAGAACCGCCCAAGCCGGATCACGTCCTCCTGCGCGCACCCAATTGCGTGATCAGTTCCCACATCGGCTCGCGCACTTACGAAAGCGTCGTCCGCCAAGCCAGCCGGGCCACCTTGAATCTCCTCAATTATCTCTCGGGTGCCCCCGACTTCATCCAAGCCAACAAGTTCTGACTGCCAACCGCCAACCCTCTCTATGTCCCTAGATATCCGCCCCAAGGAAGAATGTTTGTTCGATTGTGTCTCGCTCGGCGAAGTGATGCTCCGTCTCGATCCAGGTGAAGGCCGGATCCACACGACGCGTCAGTTCCAAGCCTGGGAAGGCGGCGGCGAATACAACGTGGCGCGTGGTTTGCGTCGTTGCTTCGGCCTGCGCGGCGCAGTGGTCACCGCGTTTGCCGATAACCAGATCGGTCGGCTCATCGAAGACTTCATTCTTCAGGGCGGGATCGATACCCGTTACATTCAATGGAAGAATTATGACGGGATCGGTCGGACCGTCCGCAACGGCCTGAACTTCACCGAACGCGGATTCGGCATCCGCGGTGCCGTGGGTTGTCCCGATCGGGGCAATACCGCCGCTTCCCAGATGAAGCCTGGGGATATCGATTGGGACAATATCTTCGGCAAGGACGGTGTCCGCTGGTTCCATACCGGCGGGATTTTCGCCGCGCTCTCGGAGACCACGGCGGAACTGACCATCGAAGCCTGTAAAGCCGCCCGCAAACACGGCACGATCGTCTCTTATGATTTGAACTATCGTCCCTCCCTCTGGAAATCGATCGGCGGCCTCAAGAAAGCACAGCAGGTCAATCGCGAGATCGCCAAGTATGTCGATGTCATGATCGGCAACGAAGAAGACTTCACGGCGTCGCTCGGTTTTGAGGTGGAGGGGGTCGATCACAACGTCAGCGGGATCGACGTGGAGAACTTCAAGAAGATGATCGTGACCGCGATCAAAGAGTTCCCGAACTTCAAGGTGACGGCGACGACGCTGCGCGAAGTCCACAGCGCCACCATCAACGATTGGGGCGCGATCTGCTGGCACGACGGCAACTTCTATCCCGCCACCCAGCGCAACCGCCTGGAGATCATGGACCGGGTCGGTGGCGGCGACAGCTTTGCCTCGGGATTGGTCTACGGATTCCTCCAGTGGAACGATCCCCACCAAGCTGTAGAGTACGGCGCGGCCCATGGTGCTCTCGCGATGACCACGCCCGGTGATACGACCATGGCCAGCCTGTCCGAGGTAGCCAAAGTCGTCGAGGGCGGCGGAGCTCGCGTGGTGCGGTGAGGGGGCTGCGGATGGAGTGATGGAGTGATGACGGGAACTCCAGGGCTCCAACTCTCCACGACTCCTGCTCTCCACTACCTCATAGCCGGGCAGGGGCTGGCGGGAACGATCTTTGCCCTTTTGGCGGCGAAACGGGGGCGGACGGTCCAGGTGGTGGATCCCGAGGAACCGGTCACCTGTTCCCGGGTGGCGGCGGGGTTGATGAACCCGATTTCTGGTCCACGGCTCTCGCTCGGGGAACAGGAAGAGGCGTTCTGGTTCGCCGCCCGGGACTTTTACCGGGAGTGGGAGACGGTTCTGGGCGTGAGGTTTTTCGAGGAGCGGCCCATCCTGCGTCTCTTCACCGATGCGGAACAAGCGGAACGCTGGAAGAAGAGGGAGGCAGATCCCCGTTACGCGCCGTGGTATGAGGCTTTGCCGCCGGAATGGGAACGCCGGGCGGTCTTCGGCGGCTTCGCCACGAAACGATGCGGTCGGCTCGACGCTGTCGCTTTTCTCGATGCGGCGCGGGAATGGTTGCGGGGCAGGGGAGCCTTCCGGACTGGCCGGGTGGATGAGGGCGCTGCGCGAGGCACGACCGTCTGGTGTCTCGGTCATGAATCGCGCGTTCAGGGGCCGTTCCGGGAGGTCCCGGTGCGACCGGCCCGCGGAACCATTTTGACGATTCGGGCGCCAGCGTTTCGGGAACCGGAGATCGTCCACGCCGGCAAATGGCTGGTGCCGTTCGGCGATGACTTGTATCGGGTGGGCTCCACCTACGAATGGGAGCCGGGCGATGCGCTGCCGTCACCGGAAAGTCGCGCGGAGCTGTCGGCCTTTTTGGACGGATTTCTCCCTGGCCCGTGGGAACTGGTTCAAGAGGATGCCGGGATCCGGCCGATGGCGAATCGTGGCCGGCCGTTTTTGGCGCGGCATCCGCACCGTCCGGGGGATGTGCTTTTCAACGGGTTGGGATCCCGCGGATCACTCCTTGCGCCGTGGTTCGCAGCCCGGTTGCTCGATCACCTGGAAGACGGGGCGGCCCTTGACCCGGAGGTGGATGCGGGCCGATTCTTGCTCTGATGAATCGACTCCCCCGAGCCACCGAATTGGCCCACGCCTGGGTCCGGGAACGGCTCCGCCTTGGCGGCACCGCGATCGATGCCACGGCTGGCAATGGTCACGACACCGAGTTCCTCGCCCGTCTGGTGGGAGCGGAAGGCCGGGTCATCGCCTTCGATGTGCAGACCGCGGCGCTTGAATCGACCCGGGTGCGCCTGGAGCAAGCCGGGTTGCTGGACCGGGTCAGTTTGCGACAGGAGAGCCACGAGCGGATCGCGGCGGAAAGCGGCTTCGATGTGGTCATGTTCAACTTGGGCTATTGTCCGGGCACGGACAAAGCGGTCATCACGGGGGCCGAATCCACCGTGCGCGCTTTGGCGGCGGCGGCGGCGGGTTTGCGTCCCGGGGGACTGATTACGGTGGTTTGTTACACCGGTCATCCGGGCGGGGCTGAGGAAGCAAAAGCGGTCTTGGCCTGGACGCGCGGATTGGAGCCCGGGCGGTTCCGGGCGATGCGTTGCGAAATGCTCGTGCAGACGGACCCGGCGCCGTTCCTGGTGGCGATGGAACGGGTTGATGGATAACCGGTTTGGGGGCTTGGGTGGGACCGCTCTCCTAAGGTTTGGTCAGATACTCCGCAGGCATGATGCCATGGACCGCGCCCATGATCCGCTCCTCGACGTCCGGCGCGAATTTCGTGGGACGATCATAGTAAACCATCGCACCAGCGCCCTCGTAACCGCCCTCATCGAGCACGCGACGGGATGGGACATAACAGGGCACATCGTTGGAGTATCCGTTCACCCAGATGCGCGAACGGTCGAACTCGCGCTTGATCCGCAATGAGTAATCCACGGTGATTTCACCGGGGAGAAAGACCATGGCCAGGTCATCGCCGAAGCTCCAGCGCTGCACGAGGTAGGGTAGATGCGTCGGAAGGGCTTCGCCGCGATCCAGGCGGGCGAGGTTCTTCTTCGCATGATAGGCGATTGCCGGGGTCGCCGACGCAGCGAGCGTCTGCCATTCCTCGCGGGTGGGCAGCTTCGCAAAGGCGAGCTCGATCTGTTTCACCTGACACTCGAGGTCGCCATCGACCGGTTTCAAGTCACTGATGGCGAGCCGTTTCGCTTCGGCGCCGAGCGCTTCGCCGTATTGCCGCACCAACTCCATGGTGCGTCGCGGATTCGGGTTCTGATCCGCTCCGCAGCCCAGTGCGGTGAGCGCGATGGCCCCCGGAAACTCCCGCTGCAACGCTTCCTGGGCGCACCCGGCCCAATCGCCGTGGATCTCGTCGATCCCGATGGTGGTGCAATGGCAGGCGTAACTCGTGAAAATGGCGCGCACCTTCCCGTCCGCGCCGGTGACCCGCAGGACCGGCAAATCATGGTCGACCGGCTTCAGCGGGAACGAGCGGCGGTTCGCCGCGAACCCGACCGTTCCGACGCCCCAGGCTAGGGAACACGGTTTGCGGTCCGCGAGCGCCGCCAGCGCTGCCTGCTCGATGTGATCGGTAAGTTCCTTCGTGTATCGCTCGATCGCGGGCACATGTTCCGCCGGGATGTCCATGCCGAACAAGTTTGGCAGCATCCCCACGAGCATGGGCGCACAATGCGTGTGGCTGGAGCAGATGGCGAAGCGTTCCCCGCGCACCTTGGTCTTTGCCATGAGCCGACGCAGCACCTCCTCCCGCATCGCCCCCGGGATGCCGACATTGTCCACGGTCACGAGCACCGCCGGACCTTCCGCGTCGCCGCCGATCGCGAGGGCTTTGGCGAAGATGGGCTGGGACACGCCCTTGCTCGGCTCGCGCCGGCTGCCATAGCCGCTCAGCCGGACCGGATAATCCGGCGTGACGTCCACGGATGAGATTCCTACCTCCCGCGTTGTCCCCGCCGCGAAACTTGAGAGCGGTAGCAGAAAGAGTGCGATGAGAATTCGTTTCATGGGCATCCGCTACCACGTTGAAGCAACTGGCAGACTTGCGGAACATTGCGGCCGCCCAAGCTGATGGAAGCCGTTGGGTCTCTGCTTCTTCATGTGGAGGAGCGGAAGGGAAGGGGTGGCAGGACCCCCTTTCCAAGATGATGCAATCGTTCCCTATCCGGATCCAGTGCGTTTTCTTTCTGCCGATATTGTTCGGCCTCGTTTGTGGGTTAGCGCTTTTCAACTGGTTTTAGGATCGCCCCCATCCAAGTGGGGAACTGTGTCATCGTATCTGGAGGTCGAGTGTGCTTGGAGACGCCTTCGTATATCTTGAGGGTAACTCTGGCTCCCAAAACCCTTTTTGAAGCCAAACTGCCACGGGCATCGGCTCGGCGGCCTCTTTGGGAACGATTGCAAAGTGCTTGGGCTTGGCCGCTGCCGACCCCCCAGCCGACGCGTTCAGCGGTCGGTCTGCTGCGCCTGGTTCGCCTCTAGATCGTTATCGGTTGGTAATTGATCCCATTCGTCAACGATAGGGCTGGCTGGAATCTGTGAGATCGCGTCACGAAATGCCGAATCATCTGCCCGCGACGCGCGCGCCTGGATGTAATCCACAGCCTCAAGAACGGCGAGTTTCTCCGAGGCCGCCGTCGCAAAGAATTGATCGACCGTGAACCCTTCTTCTGCCGCAAGGTGCTCGACCTGCTTCCGGAGGTAGTCCGGAATCTGAATTGTAATGGAGTTCATAGTGATTCAATAATTACCAGAAAATCCCTCGGTTCAATAACTCGTAACCCGAGTTGCGTGGCCGGATGCAAATCCCGGAGATTACTCGTGACAATGTAGGAAGCTTGCGCAGCCAACGCAAGCTCCACCAGCATGTCGTCATCTGGATCGGGAAGGAAGGGGCGCCAGCTAAAATAGATCCGCTGTTCGATGGCCCCCGCACAAATTTGATTCAAAATCGCATCGATCTGCACCGTGGTCAGATGCGGCAGCATTCCCGGACGTTTGGCGACATCCTCGTACTCCATCACCAACGGAACTGAAACAACAGGCGTGAATCGTCGCTCAGCCATTGCAAGAAGGATTGCGTGCGAAGCCCCCAGTGTGCTGCGCATCCCTGCGATGATCACATTTGTGTCAATGACAGCTCGCAGCACCTTCGTCCTCTCTCATTATGTTGTCAATGTCTCGGGTTGGGCGACGGCGAGTGGGAAGCGTCGATGACACGACAGATGCCATACGTGCCATTGCCTGCATCCGTTCGGTTCGCCCGGTGTTGGATTATTCGGACTTTTATGCCATCACTCAATAGCTCAACACAAGTTCTCCGGCGGGTAGTTCATAGACAATTCCCCCCACTCTCTCGGTGATCACGAGACCTAGATTTCTGGAAGTGGTTCCAGAAGAATCCGTGAGTGCTTGGGTCACAACTACATGCACTCGGCTCGCAGGCGTGGACACATCAAACTTCAAATCCTTGTCTCCACCCCGAGCTGCGGAAACAGAAAGATTGGTGTCCTCAATCACCAGGCAATCGATCCACCCTCGCTGAAACTGGCGGGAAAATGTGATGATCGAAAACTCACTGCGTCCCGGCGGAATCTCCCTGCGCCAGCGCACGTTGTCTGCCGGGTAGTCAGCTCCCATGCCTCCATCACAAGCAGTAAGTGCGAAGGCCATTCCTGCCGTCAGCATGCGAGCCACAGTCCAAAGTGTATTCATGGTTAACGGTCGATGGCGAAGGACTCCGTTTCTCATGGCGAACGTCTGCGCACAGCCGCCGCGTTTAGCGGTCGGCTCTGCTGCGCCTTGTGTGTGCCCAGCATGGGCGAGTTGCAAATGGGGTTTGAGTCCCCTGTGGGAATTCCAGAGAACATGAAATGTCAAAACCACTATCTGAAGCCAACTCGGGAAGGGTGACCGAC
>Ga0247843_1000463_pt1 | contig 95666 bp, 93 predicted proteins | sample LaCruzMarch2017__FD_192420 | JGI IMG/M metagenome (GOLD analysis project Ga0247843, IMG submission 192420) | Freshwater microbial communities from meromictic Lake La Cruz, Castile-La Mancha, Spain - LaCruzMarch2017_8m | ecosystem: Environmental > Aquatic > Freshwater > Lake | place: Spain...
CTTGCTCCTTCAAATAAAGTTGATTAAAACTCTATTATAGGGCAACGGCGCCTTGCGTAATTATACTGTTTGGCCTCTCACTTTTAGATGGCCCGAGGTCTCATTCTTAGATGGCCCAATACATTCTGATGCGGCTTGCGAAAAAACATTTAATAAGTGTCCAGCTCCTTCAGAAAACATTAGAAATAAACACGCAATCAATGGAGCAACTTCGCTCAATTCTTTATAAGGATGTTCCAACCGTTCGAGTGAGTGATACTTACAGCCAACCAGAAATGGCGACAGACTTAATGGAAAGTGATCTCACTAAGCTTAACCTACTTTGCCAAAGAGGAAGCGAATCATACGCAAAACAAGAAGCCGCTATTAAGTCGCTTCTTCTCGATGGAGGCCTATAGTATGGGTATTCCTGAAACTCAACTTGAAACGTGGTCACATCAAGGATCGGTAACACAATCAAGCCAAACATATCAATCGGTCAAAGCTGTACTGGAATCTAAGAATGCATCATACTCAACTAGGAATTTTGAGGTTTTCCTTCAAGGCTCCTATGGTAACGATACTAATATCTACGCCGAAAGCGATGTGGACATTGTTATTCGTTTAGAATCCACCTATTACGAGGATATTTCAAACCTTTCATCTTCAGAGCAGAGCTTGTATAAATCAAGCTCTTCTCCTGCAAGTTACTCTCTTAGCGATTTTAAAAATGATGTTGTAAGCGTTTTGACTCAAGCGTATGGCGCTGATGTGAAGGTTGGAGATAAAGCGATTCAAATTAATGCTCGTGGGAATCGAAGAAAGACGGATGTCGTTGTCTGTGCACAATATCGCAATTATCACTCATTTTCCGGCATCTATAATCAAAACTATACTGAAGGAATAGTTTTCTGGACTCTAAAAGGTGTTCATATTGTGAATTACCCAAAAATTCATTCTAAAAACCTGACCCAAAAACATCAACAAGCAGGAACATGGTTTAAACCGATGGCTCGCATTTTAAAAAATATGCGCAGTAAAATGGTAGCAGATGGATTGATAGCTGCTGGAATTGCTCCATCATATTATATTGAAGGCCTTCTTTATAATGTTCCTTCAACAGAGTTTGGAAAATCTTATGAAGACTCTGTTGTGAATAGTATCAACTGGCTTTTAAAGGCAGATAAAAGCAAATTCCTTTGTGCAAACGAACAATACTATTTATGCCATCCAAGTTCTCCTGTCACATGGCGAACTGAAAATATGAATGCATTTATTGAAGGTGCTACTCAACTTTGGAAAAAATGGTAATGAGCAAAGAAATGATCCCTCCAAATAGAGAGGACTTATACAAAGCAGAAGTGAAAAAAGTTGAAAACCTTGCTGGCTTCGTGGAAAAGGCTGCACGAACTGGTGATTCTGTATCCGTTATTAATCGTGCATTTCTAACATCATTCGATCAGCTCCATTCCAAAATAATGAGAGAGGCTACAAAGCTATTTGTTGGACAAGATAGAGAAATAAACAATTTACTTGTTGTGATAAGAAATGAGCAAGCACACATCTACAAAAAATTTCCTCTCATATTGCTAATCAAAGCCAAAACAGACCTCAAACAGTATCACGCAGTTTTCAAGCATCAAATCCTGGATATTGAAGGTGTGCAATTCAAAGACATTTATTTCGACCTTGATGTTCAAGATGGTGATAAGTTTTTATGGCTGTTCAGGAATGATTTTAGTTTTGGTCTATATTTCGATTTTTCTGGCAAGTTAAAGGTTTCTGAACTATCTCCAATTCTCGGTAAGTGCTATCGTTCCCTAGAATACTACGCCATTTGTAAATACTATCAGGATTCAAATAATTCAAAAGCTCTATTCACAAAGGGCTGGTTTCCGTTCGTTCAACTGATTGGAGATGAGTTAGAGAGACTTATTTCTACTGAACTCGAAGATGTCGAGGTCGTAGCAGACGCCATTATAAACAGCTTCACTAAAGAAAAAATAGAAGCTATGACGAACTATTGGTGGACCAATAATATTTTTTCCGAGAAGAAGAGAATTATCAGAGCAGGCATCTCTGCGTTTCTAAGCAATACAGAAGACGGTAATATTAACTGCATCAAAAATCTTATCCCTGAAATCGAAGGCGTTATCAGATTAAGCTACCACAAGGATAATAATAAAAAGCCAACCACTGAAGAGTTAAAAAAATATCTCGTTGATAAAGCAAAAGATAAATTCCCGTCAGATGAAAGTTTTGGTTTCACTGGTCTTTTTGCTGATTACCTGAATGATGTGATCTTTAAAGGTTTTGATGTTGAAAAAGGTTCAGTGGATTTCTCTCGTCACTCTGTTGGTCATGGAGTAGCGCAAGATGATCATTTTACAAGATCAAGAGCTTTGCAGTGTTTATTAACACTCGATCAGATTTATTTTTATTTAGGTAAAACTGAGAGCAGCCGAAGTGAAAAATAATCCACTCAAGGGTGTTTAGATATGGACGATAAAGATACAAAAGACAATTCATTCCGTTTATACGACAGATGGGACAGACCTATTGCTGAATATGATATTCAAGGTATAGGCCCCTCTCGTATTTGTTCAATGACATGGGGAGATGAACGCGAATTTGCAAAACTCTACCCTAAATCTAAAAATGAATACACTCCTGATGAACTAGCTCGTTTTACATTACGATTCATAGTTAGAAAAACAAAAGAAGACAAAGGCCCATCTCTTTCAGAGGAAGAAGCGAACTTAATTCCCGAGGAACTGAGAGAAGAAATTTTTGAAAAGCTTTTAGACCACTCCTCTTATCTGTTCAGGGAAAGCAAATCTACGACTGAGACTGATGAAAAAGGTATGCTAACTGTAAAAATGTCTGAAGGCGAAGTGATTCACCATCGAGAAGATGGAGAAACGGCAATTCAATTCTATCATCGGGTTAAAAATCTCTACGATGTAGAGCAAGCAAAAAAATACAAAGAGATGTTTAAGAAAATGAATTTTTCAACTGGATTGAATGACCAGATTCTAAAATCCATGAAAAGTCTGGATCAGATAATAAGACCACTTAAAAGTGTTGAGCATCTTATGAATCCATTTAAATCATCTTTAACTGAATCCATTAAAGGCTTTGATAACTTTGCAAAAGTAAAGATAGATCCTGTCGATACTTTTCGCCACATAGACTTGAAAATCCATGAAAATCCTCAACTCACAGTAATGAGAGATATTCGAGATGACATTAGCGATAATCATGCTCAATCAATCTCAGTGTTTGCAGATATTTCTCAAACCTTAATAGGGATGCTCAACGAACTTCAAGGTTCAACTAAGGATACAAATAAATCCCTTAAAATTGCCCTATACTCACTTGTCGCAACAGTTATTATTGGTCTTGCTCAACTTTGGGTTGATGTTAGAAATAAAGATATGGATGAGATTAAGGTCGAGCTTCAAAAATCCCATAAACACCAAGAAGAACTTATTAAACGCATTGAACTTCTTGAGTCGAAAAAATTAGACCACGATAAACTTATGTTACAAGAATTGAAGAGATTTAACAGTTTATCTACGAAGAAATAAACACTCCGAAAGTGCTTCAAGATCATGCCCCAGTAATAGTTTGAGCCAGTATCAAATTATGACTAAAATCGAAAATTCCACGTCTTGACTACTGTCACATAACTGTCGTATTAGTGTCGTATCACATAAAAAGAGTGTGAGCTACCTTTGTAAAAAAGCAAAAGGAGCTTATATGGAAGAACTTATGGCAAAAAACACTAGTCGGGCAAAATTCGTAAAGAAAGAAAGGCTTGAACGAGCATGGTCGCAGACTCAGCTTGCAACAATCGCAGAGGTTAATCTACGCACGATTCAGAGACTTGAAAAAGATGGAGCCGCATCTTTTGAAACATTAATGGGAATCGCACAAGCTTTTGAAATTGACGTTAAAGAGTTGAATATGATTTCTAGTAAAAGTGTACAGAAGGCTAACTCTAGCCCACAAAAGCAAGTACACTTTATGCCCCGTCTTGTTTCAGGAAAAAATCTCAGTGATGTTGTTGTGGGAGCAGATCAGTTTCAAGTTGAACATGATGAAGCGCAAGACCCAAGGGCTATCGGAGCAATGAAGGATATCTTAGAACTTCTTAAGCAGGATATAGTTAGACTATACGATGCTGACCCTGTGGCTAGACTTCAAGTTGAGTCAGAGATGACTCAGGAAATTCAAGGCCTAGAACAGTACGGTTTCTATTTATTTGGAATTAAGCGTACAATCCCACGAATTATAGAACAAAACGAAACACAAATTACTATGTGTACTCTTTTTATGAGTCATGCACACTCACCGAAAATTATCCGAGACAAAAAACTCAATATGATAATGCCAGCCGCTTTATCAGAGGTCGCAAGACAGTGAAGATTAGCCTTAAAAAAGCTAATCCTTAAATACCCCGCACGATAATTGCTGTTATCGTTCCAACGTCTTTTTATTAAAACAACACTTTTTTGCGCGGCACAAAGTTACAAATCGCTTATTCTACAAGAAAATCTGATTTTTAATAAACTGTAATGAGGATTAATGTTAGATTTTCTGATCGTTGTCGCCTGCCTTTTTATAAATGCGTTTTTCTCTGCCTATGAAATGGCTTTTGTCACAGTTTCTCGTGAGGAAATGGATGAGCTAGAAGAAAATGGCAGCACTCAAAAAAAATTAATACTTTTCAAGAAAAAACCGGAGCGCACTCTTTCTGTCATCCAGATCGGTATCACTCTCGTTGGTGCCATTGCTGCCGCTGTCGGCGGTACGGGTGCCGTAGAGTCCTTAGAACCATGGATCGTAGAAAATTATGGCCTTTCACGCTCTATCGCTGAGGCAATTGCAGTTGTTGTTGTAATTATCCCTCTTACCTATTTCAGTGTTGTTTTTGGTGAACTTGTACCTAAAACGATTGCTCTTAAACATCCTTTAAAGGTGATCGGTTTTGGTACCAGAATTCTAGGAATCATTGACAGCTTCCTGTCTCCAATTGTGACCTTCCTTGAAATATCTACGAACTTTTTGCTTAAACTTTTGGGCCTTCATGAGGGCCAGTCTGAAGATGAAAGCATGGGTGAATCAGTAGAAATCGGAAATCTTCCAGAGTATCATCAAAAGTTCGTACAAAATCTCGTCTCTCTAAAAGGTCGCAAAGTTTCAAAAGCAATGATTCAGTGGGAGAAGGTTTCGCATCTTAATTTTAGTGATTCTGAAGATGAAGTAAGGGTGAAAATCCACAATACTCCCCATTCCCGTTTTCCTGTGATTGATTCTGATGTAATCGTTGGAATTCTTATCAAAAAAGAATTACCAGACTCCCAGTTTCAGGAGCAAATTCATTGGCAGGGAATTCTCCATGCCGCTTTAAAAGTTAAAGATACAGATAAAGTGTTAGAAGCATTCCTGAAAATGCAAGAGAAGCAAACACCTCTTTCAGTTGTTGAAGACTCTGAAGGTAGATACGTTGGGATTATCACAATTGAAGATATTATTGAGGAAGTTGTGGGTGATATTAACGATAAAGCGGATTACTCGAAAACTTCCAAGCTACTTTCGAATCGCCCTCGTATTAACTTAAAAAAATAAAGAACTGATTCAAAAACCAGCGAATAGTCCAAAAAACTATTTGTTTGGCTGGAAAATATGAAAGTATTACGCCGATTTTTTGAACAACAATGATACGAAATCGCGTTGATGGGTCTTCACGGTGAAGACCATGCCTCAAACAAGAACGCAGTTATTTTCTTAGGCGTCACAAATCTAAACGCTGAATGATTATCTGCTAGGTAGTGTCATTGCTTTGGGCCATTTGGATGCCTGAGATTCGATGATGAGATGAATTTGTGCCCTACGAACTTGAAATAGAATCCAAGGGAGATTGCCAGATGCTATAGCGAGAAGGGCCAAAGTTGCTGCGATTGCGGTGAGTGATTTCATAAGATACGTCCTTTCGGTTTTAGGTTTTTAAAATGTCCCTTTAGGAAAAAACAGAGTTTTTCCCTAAAGGGACCGACAAAGCCGCCCTAGAAATTTTGATTTTGGAGTGTATGTGCTACCGGAGTTTTTGGTAGCACAAGAAAGAGAGAATCCTACAGTCTGGTAGCCAGAAGTAGCACATTTGGTAGCCACGCAGGTGTCTTTTGCGTGACTTCCAGTTACCTTCGAGAAGTGAGAAAACTCGACCGAATAATCACAATTGCCCTGTGTTTTCGTTGTTTTACTAATGTTTTTGATGATTTGTTTTTGAATGCTGAAAAAGAGTTTTTGATTCTCTTTTCTTATACCGAAAATTGGTTGCGGGAATAGGATTTGAACCTATGACCTTCGGGTTATGAGCCCGACGAGCTACCAGACTGCTCCATCCCGCGACTGAGAATAACGTCGTAAATTAAAGTATTTATACGTCTTTTGGCATGAACTTGTAAAGATTAAAAACCTGCATTCTTTTAGTCCAGCATAAATAGCTAAATTTTAAGAAGAATTAACCGATAATAATCTTTGTAAGCATCTTAAAAGGGATCAAATTCATGCAAGATCTAGGAAAAAAGAACAACGAAATCAATATCACTCTTAATACAGATGAGATGACTCCGACTCAAATCCGGCTTATTAAGAGCATCAATTCCCTCTTGGGACATGTGCTTATTGCTGAGGATGAGAATGAATATTTTGAAATCAGTTCTGACTTGATTAAAAAGACCGCTGAACTTATTCAGCACGCTAGTTTTGCTGAAAAAAATAAAAATATGGCCTATGGTGAACAGGCCGTAGAATTTGCGGTGGACTTTCTCCACGACGCCCTAGACCTCAAAAAAATGCACAATATCGACAATTAATTTCTGATTATTTGAAGAGGCTGTATAAGAAAGGTACGACTTCGATGGCAATCAATACAATAATGATTAATTCCATCGTCTGATTTCTAGATTCGTTTACTTCAGAATGCAAAAGTTTTGAAACTTCCGCCAAATTACCCAACTTTTCATTAATGCTTTTCTGCCAATCATCAAATCTGAAACGTTTTGAAGTGGCCCGAAAAATCGTAGCGAGATAAAAATCTCCCACTGTTTTAAACGAGTTCTCCACATTCTCCACAATCTCCGAAATTTCCAAATAAATCTGCCCTGCTTCTTCCGCAAGATTTGAATACTTATTCGATAGAAGACCCTTATTTCGTCCCACGACAGCGTTATAAAGGGTGTTTAAGCGTTTATCTAAGAGATCATCATAGTATCTCATCTCAAGAAGCTGATTGAGCGCAAACTCGATAACCAGGGGTACATCCATAGACCCGCTTGGCTCAACCACGAGGGCCGAATTCCAATCAACAACAACAAGATCTGTGGTTGAATATTGGAAAACGTTTTCAATAGTTGTTTTTTTAATCGCCTCAGAGAGAATCTCTTTTGATTCTGCAAGGATCAGAGCGGGCACATCCACTTTTTCAGTAAAACTTGAAAGAGGTCCATCAAAACCATCCACTTCCTGAATGAGGTAAGTGACATAGTCTTCATTCATAATCCAATCGTTTAAAACGGGAATGGCATGTTTGATGTCGTTTTGAAATTCCATGGCTTTGGCACGTGCAAAGATTTCTATTTCGTTGTCGTTTTCAATCCAGCTTGCGATTTTCACAAGTTCAGACCAAGTGGTATTTTCTGCGATAGGGATCTGGAAACAAAGAGAAACAGTTCCGAAATGCCAAACTTTGGCCACCAACTCTGCAGTGACTTTTTTGTCCTGCAGAGTGATGTCAAAGGTACCTAATTGAATGGAGACCGGAGAGCTGGAGATAATAAGCGACATGTTGTGCTTACGATCAAGTTTGAATCTCTCTTTAAGTTTTTTATCCTCAAAAAGAGCTTCAACTTTTTCAAGATCAATCTCAGAACCGATGTCAAAGACACGGTATAATAAGATCTTTCCTTTTTTTACTTTAATTTCCATACGTCCGTGGTTTAGTAGAAGAACGCTTCATAAATTTAGCATATTGACTGGCCTTTTCCTGCGCCTCAGTCTCAGCTTCAAGTGATGCTTGCTCTTCTGCATTCTTAAGCTTCACTTCTTTTATAGAAGCAACTGTCTCATAATAACTTTCTTTTCGGAATACCTGGAATTTCTTATCATCGGCCGGTCGGGCAGTTTGGGAAACAATCTTAGCAACTTTCGCTACGTTAAGAGATTTCTTAGCGGAGAAGAATTTTCTCTGAGTAAATTTCTCACCCACTTCATTCATACCCAACGCTTTTAGTAATTCTTTACGAGTGGTGAACATATATCGTCCAGGGGCAAGAGTCTGGATATTTAATCCTTCGATGGCCACACGGCGAAGTTTATCAACTGTCAATTCAACGGCATCACAGATTTTTCTGATCTCGCGGTTTTTACCTTCATTCAAACGGAATTCAAGCCAAGTTTTATTTGGAAGCTGCTCAATCACTCGAACTGATTTAGGTTTAAGAAGGCCATCTTCAGTCATGACTCCACGTTTGATTTTTGCAAGGATACCTTCATTAACATGTCCAAATACTTTAACCTCATAAACTTTTTCAACTTCGTATTTAGGGTGCATGATCATGTTCGCAAGATCTCCATCATTAGTGAGGATCAAAAGACCTTCAGAAAGATAATCGAGACGACCAACAGGAAAGATACGTTGTTTAACACCGAAGATAAGTTCCATAACTGTTGGACGACCTTCAGGATCCGAAAGAGTTGTCATATAAGCGCGTGGCTTATTCATAACGATATAAACTTTTTCAATGGCCATAAGTTCAAGTGTATTTCCATCAACCTGAATGGCATCTTTGTGAGGATTAACTTTAGTTCCAAGTTCTGTGATTGTGCGGCCATTAACCATCACGCGACCATCAAGAATAAGACCCTCTGCCTTACGGCGAGAAGTCACTCCACAATCAGCGATAACTTTTTGTAAACGAACGGATAGGTGTTGAGATGACGATGTCATTTGTTGCTCCAATCTACCTCACGGCAGTTTTAAATTTTTAGCGAGAAAGGCGACGGCCTTAATTTGGCTGATCGTCGCCTGACTCAGAATCCTCTACTGATACATCGCCCAAGAAGGTTAGGTCAAGACCAAAATCCTTCCCTTTGTCGATGGTATCGTCGATTGAAGAGTCTAAATTATTGAATTCAGAGTCCACGTCAAATTCCATTTCCTCTTCATCACTTAATTTTTCACCAGTAAGCTGCTCAAACGCAAGATTTAGAGCTTGTTCTAGCTCCCGGGCCTCATCACCTAAATCATTAGCATAAAGCTCACTAATCGAAGCTTGAGACGTTTGTGCTTCTTCTGATTCTACGTCAGCAATATCTTTGGCCCTTAGAGCTTCAAATTCTTCATCAATCTCTGGAGCATTAAAGATGACACCTTCTAAAGAAATATCAACAACTTTTGGTTCAACGCTGTTCATGAGCGTTTGTGAAAGATTGGCCGCCATGTTTTGTTTTATAGATTCATCACGGTTAACAAAATCCTCTAAAATATCAAACGCTGATTTACGGACAGTAATCTCTCCATCAGTTTTTCTTTTCTCCTCAGACTTAAGAAGCATTGTGAAATTTGTATCAGAAGCAATGTGCTGGATATTCTCAGAAAGTTTATCCAACTCTTCAAATTCATCCATACTGAATTTTTTAGAATCATTACGAAAGACCACTGATTTAATGTCCGCGATGGTGCCAATAGTATTTTTAGTCGCCATCTCTTCGAGTTCATACTCAGGTGGAAGCCCTGAAAGATCGGCAAGGTTAAAGACTTCAAGGAACTCTTCAGTTGTTCCAAATAATGAAGGACGCCCCAACTCTTCTGAACGGCCAGTGATTTTCACTAAACGTTTATCCATAAGAGCACGGATAATATGACTTGAATCAACACCACGAATTTTTTCTACATCATTTTTTGAAACTGGCTGTTTATAGGCAATAATCGCAAGAACTTCCAGAGCGATTGGAGTAAGGACAAGTGAATTGATCTTAAATAAGTTTTGAACAAATTTTGAGTATGTCGCTTTCGTACGGAATTGATAACCATCAGCAACTTCCACTAAACGAATCCCATGAAATTTTTCTTCATAACCAGATTGAAGTTTTAGTAAAGAATCATGAATCACACGAAGGGGAAGTTCAGTGTCGATTTGAGCTTTTATCTTTTGAATAGAGATCGGTCGGTCACACATGAAGATGATAGTTTCAATGGCCCCACAAAGAGTATCTCCATTAAGGCCTGTGCGGGCCTGCCATAACATGTCTTCTTGTTCTTTTTCGTCAAAAAAATTTACGTCCAATGTAAATTCATCTGAGGACAGGACTTCAGTTACAACTTCTTCCTGAGCTTTAACCGCTTCTTCAGAAAGATCCCATTTGTAATCGATTTCGTTGGTCGTATCCATAACACTTCCTTATTGGATCGTAGCATCTGCTGGAGCAGATTTTGGTTCGTTCATTCCACCTTCAGGCTCAAATCCATCGGCGGTTTCAACATCAAACGTATTGAGGTCTTCTTTTACTTCAATGTAGATGGAGCCTTTATCTTCGTTTTGAAAGATCTCAAGTTTTTTTAAACGAGCAAGTTCCAGGATTGAAATAAAAGTAATGACCTTATCGATAATGCCTGTTTCATTTTCATCTAAAAGTTTATCAAACTGAGTTGAATCCCCCACTTTGAGCATGGACTTAAGACGGATGAGTTTTTCCTTAATGGAAAGTCGGTCACGTCTGACGATGGTATACTTACGTTTCTCACGACGAATTAGATCCATCATGGTTTCCGTTAATTGTTGAAGATCTAGAGGTGTTAGGATTGAGTTCTCGATAACCTTACGGTCAACTTTGGCCTTAACAAAGATCTCATGACCTTTTTTAGGCAAGGCCCAAAGTCTTTGCCCTAAACGTTGGAAACGCTCAAGCTCTTCAAGACGTTTAATCAAATCACCTTTAGTCTGGATCTCAAGACCCATCTCACCGGCAGAAACCTTGATCAAGTTTTGATCTTGAGATTCATCGGCCACAGTTTGTGATTTAAGATAAAGAAGAGTCGCTGCCATATACAGATATTCGCCAGCGACATCAAAATTTAGATCCTGCATCTTCTGAAGATAATCAAGATACTGGCCAGTTAGCATATTGAGATCAAGTTCCTGGATGCGCATCTCTTCTTTCTGGATAAGATGAAGAAGAAGCGCCAAAGGCCCATCGAATGTATTGATCTTAACTAAGATTTCATTGTCAGTCATAAATCCCTTTATAGACTTCCGAATACATTTAAAAAGAAGAACATCATATATTTGGCCAGATGCTGAGCGGGTAACAATAAATAACCAATTGTATGAATACCCATAAAACTTAAAACAAAAACCATCATAAAGATGGCCGGAGCATAGTTAGCTAGACTCTCATACTTTTGAAGAGCATGACCTTTCAGAAAAGATGAAACCATCTTAGATCCATCCAATGGAGGCAGTGGAATGAGATTAAAAAACGCTAAGATAAAATTTATCATCACAGCGTAATCAAGCATCTGGAGGGCAATGGAATAATAGCCCCATGAAACAGGAACCTTAGTAACGATTAAAGCAAAGACCATGGCAAAAAAGGTTCCAAGTATGATGTTGGAAAGTGGCCCAGCAAAACTCACCCAAAAAATTCCTTTACGGATATTTTTGAAATTTCTAACTTCTATTGGTACAGGTTTGGCCCAACCAATGACACCCCAATTTCCGACAGCAGCTAGAAGTGGAAAAAAAATTGTGCCCCATGGATCATAATGAGCGGCCGGATTTAAAGTCAGTCGTCCTTCATTTTTCGCAGTAGGATCACCAAACTTATTGGCCATCCACGCATGGGCCGCTTCATGGACAACAATGGCCAGAAGAAACCCTGGAGCTGATTGGGCAATATTAAATAGGATCGAATTCAAATCATTCATTCCTACTTTCATATCAAATCTAGAATTATGACGCAATTTATAAGTTGATTAACAATATCAGTTACGCGAGGCAAACTTATGAAATTTTCACTCTAGTTTTTGGACTTTTTTCTGACTCTCCCCCATAATAATAAGGATGGATAACAAAACAAAAAAAGCACAAGTCGTTATCGTAGCGATTGACTCTTCTCGTCAAGCCTTCGAATTTCTTCTTCTTCAAACTAATGACCGACGCGGGGCTTTTTGGCAAAACGTCACAGGAAAGATTGAGGATAAAGAAACTTTTGAGGAAGGGGGTCTCCGTGAGGCCATCGAGGAAACCAATCTCTCTATTGAATTTATCGTTGATATGTTGGATTTGGGCCTCGTTTATGAGTTCACTGACCAACGAAAAAGAAAAGTTCGAGAAAAATGTTTTTTATTGATCCTAGATTCAAAGTGGGACATCAAGATTGATCCCCATGAGCATAAAAATTTTAAATGGGTTCCGATGAATGAGCTTCATGAAGATATCGTCGAATATAAGTCAAACTATGAAACCATTCAAAAGTCTCAACAGATCCTTAAACATTGGGGTATGTAAGTGCTTTTGATTTTATTTTTTCCATTGGCCTTGGCATTTGCTCAAGAAGATTTTGAGCTCAGGGCCATTCAAAAGCTCGGGGACGATATTCCGGATTACCAGTTAAGAAACTTACCTGAAAAAGAAAATGCCATTCACCGCCAACACTCCCGATATAAATCACCTATTCCCAACATTGGGTTAAAAGATATTGAGGAAAGTGGAATTCAAAAAGGTGCGATTCGAGAAGATCACTACATTCATGATATTCATACTCACAAATCATTTAAGATTATGAAACCCATCTACGTTAACTATTACAAACAAGAAGATGAGTTTGGTTACAAATATATCGTAAATAAAGATGGCTCCTGTCGATATAAAATCCCGGGAGATAAGCTTGTTATGATCACTGAAGAAACAAAACTCTATGAGCCACCGGCCAACTACACACCAGCTCCAGAAAATGTAGTTACTGCTGAGTACGACAAAAAACTTAAATGGAAACCTGAGGCAAGTTTTTATGCTGGTGCTGTTCAGGGGGATTATATGAAGGATCTGTTTGATGATCCTAAGGCCAATAAAGGCATATCAACTCAATACGGGGTCCACGCCCTGGCAGATTGGAATATTCCTATTAAAGCTGGAGCTGTCATTCATTATGAAAGAACAGAATATCGGCTTTCACAAAACGGTGTCGTGACCTACTCCTCACTCTCTTTGGGCCCTCAGTTTCGAACTAAAGATTTTGATTTGAAAGTTTTTACTTTTCGCCTGCAGACTCAGTACAGAGTGAGTCCTAATGCTATCGCGCACGCAAGAACTCAGATCGGAAATGCGGACTTTCGTTTTAATTCCGCAGATTCATTAACTTCAGCGGAATTTCCTTTTAAAAATAGTTGGGGCGAGTTTGTTTTAAGTTTGTATGGGCAGTACCAATGGTTAAGCATCAAAGATCAAAAACAGAATCTTAATCTTAAAGCTTCAAATGAAACTAATAAATCTTGGGGATTGGCCTTATCACAGGTATTTGAATGAAAACTTTTTTTCTCTTTTTTTTTCTGACCCCAAGTGCCTTTGCTATTGATGCCGTTATTACAGTTCTGGAAGCTCCATTGTTTAAGTACCGAAGCCTTAATGCTCCCGTTGTCCAGTATTTAAGAAAAGGTGACAAACTCTACGTTCATCCTTCACTTAATAACACTGGTAAATATGATCACATGGCACCCGGTTTAGAAAAACAGACTGAGATTGAAAAGAGTATGAAAGAAGGCCCCGAATGGAAAGAAGATGCTCTTTTTAAAGGTGACCGAAGTCGAAGTGCAGATATCGAAGATGAATTTATCCCCACCTTGGATCGTAATGGACAAGAGGCCTTTGTGCTTTCTGAACATATTTATGTTTATCTAGAAACACCTTCAGAGTTTATTCAAAGACCCAAGGCCAAAGATCCAACTGATTATCGTTTAACAGAACCTCTGCCAAAAGATTATCCACTCTATACGATCTCGGGTTATCGTGGTCAATTTCTTTTAGGCACCACTCAACCTTATCTAGATAGTTATCCTTACAAGAGTGACATCAAGACCAAAGGTTATCAAAGCCCCGTGGATATGATTGTGACTCTGATGAAAAGAACACCTCATGACTTACAAGACAGACTCTATTTTGGTGGCAGCATTGCGCTGAAAACTTTTTCTAACACCTATCGTTTTACAAACAACACCACGAGTGAAGAAAAAGGTTTTAAATTTGGAATAGGACCCACAATCTCCTACGATGCCTACAAGGGTGAAGATAACAGGATAAATTTGAATGGTGGAGTTTTAGTAAACCTTTTTAATCAACTGGATATCACTCAACATGCTCTTTCAGGTGTTGGAAAGAGACAGTATCGAGGTTTTAATCTCACCCCTCGCCTGGGCGTTCAGTATCACCGTAAAAACATCTTTGAAAATATCGACTTTGTCGTAGGATCTGCCTTTGAAATCGAAACTTCGACCCGTTTTGCGGCCAAAGATGCTGGTCGAGACACGACCATCTGGAGAAACGTTGGGAATGATACCTTCTCAACCCGTACCTTAACAACTCTTTCAGTCGCCTTTGGTGTACAATCTGCATACTAATTTTTTTTATAATTAAAAAAAATGTCTAATGTTTAAACAACGCCCTCCGAAAAGATAGATAAGACTTGCAGGAAGCGAGTCGATCTAGTCACTACCATGGAGGGTAATATGACAATCAACACTACTAAAGTTAAAAACAACGTTAAAGATGTTCTGTTCCAGAAGATCGGCCACACTTGGTTTATCTTTTCTGAAGTGAACAATGAAATTGTTTATTCAGTGATGCCTCAAGGAATGGATCCTAAGACAACAAAGCTTGAGCTTTATGAAATTATCGAAGATCATTTAAGCAAAGTTGCAGGGAATAAACGTAGATCTTCTGAGGCAAATGTTGCTTAATTCCCTATGGCGAATAAAAGAACACAATCGGAAAATTTAAAAAATCTCTATCAAGACAATGATAAGCTGATCATTGAAGACTTAAAAAAGCGTCTTCATGATCAGCTCTCTAGAAATCCCGCTATGGCCAAAAAAGCGGCCATTATTATTGAAAACTGGATCATTAAAAAGCCGACAAGATAACTCTGCCTCTCTATATATTCTAGAAACTTATACTCCTACAATTCATTCCCGATTTTTTTTCTCATCAAAAGGCAAAAAATTCCTCATGTTTTTAAAAAAACGAACCGAAATGCTTGGTCAACAACGACTCTTTCATAGTGAAAGGTCAAAACAAAACAGACAGGCAAGGCTGCCTATGATGGAAACTGAACAGTCCATCAACTAACAAGGAGGATGGGGATGAAATTTACCGGAGGATAGTTTATGGGTTTACGTATTAACACGAATGTTGCTTCACTTCAGGCACAAAATGCTTTATCTAAAGTGACTTCAGAAACACAAGACAGCTCAGCAAAACTGAGTTCAGGTCAGAGAATCAACAAGGCGTCTGATGATGCTGCGGGACTGGCGATCTCAGAGAAATTAAAATCTGAAATCCGTTCATCTCAACAAGCAGGAAGAAACGCTAATGATGGTATCTCTTTAGTACAAGTGGCAGAGGGTGGTATGAATGAAAGTTCAAACATCCTAACACGTATGAGAGAGCTTGCCGTTCAAGCTGCATCTGACACCGTCGGAGATGAAGAAAGAGCAATGTCGAACTTAGAATATCAGCAGTTGAAACAAGAAATTGAACGAGTATCGCAAGTAACTGAGTTCAATGGAAAAAAACTGCTGGATGGAAATGCTGAAAAAATGGAGTTCCAAGTTGGTACAGGTTCGGATGAGTTTAAAGACCGTGTGGCCTTTGAACCAAACCAACTGAATACCGGCCTTGAGTCTCTAGGAATTACTGGGGCAAGTGTAACGAGCAAAGAAGGCGCCCAAGAGAGTTTAGATACTCTTGATAGTGCGATTCAAAAGTTATCAGGACAACGTGCATCTGTCGGTGCCCTACAAAACCGACTCGTGTCGACGTCTAATAACATTGCTGTTTACACAGAAAACATGAGTGCAGCTAACAGCCGAATCCGCGATGTGGATTATGCTGAAGAAACAGCTAAGCAAGCACGTAACTCAGTGATCTCTGCTGCTTCGACTTCTGTTCTTGCGCAGGCCAACATGAGTACATCTAATGCACTTAAGTTGATCGGCTAAGATCTTAAAATCTGATGAACCTAAGGCCCTTCCCTCGTGGAAGGGCCTTTTTATTTTACGTCACTCTGTCTTTTGTGTTATCTGCTCACTATGACCAACGAAAAAACCCGCAAAAACATGGATGATAACTTTTGTTATCGCACTGATTTCAAATACACACACGACAATCCCTATCACGACAAACTCGAGGTATTTGATTCATTCGTGCTTCGTGATGAAGAAGCTGAATCCAATGTGGGACAATGGAGAGAAAAACATTTTAAAAACAACAAACCCATTGAAGTTGAGATTGGAACGGGCTACGGGGAATTCATGATGGAGTATTGTCAGAAATTTCATGACATTAATTTCATTGGACTTGACCACCGTTTCAAACGCAGCTTCAGTGTGGCAAGAAAACTGGATAAACTTGAACATAAAAACTTTCGTTATCTTCGCGCCCGCGGAGAACGTTTGGAATTTATGTTCGCTGACAGTGAAGTACAGTCCGTTTTTTATTTTTTTCCTGATCCATGGCCTAAAACTCGTCACCACAAAAAACGTCTTTTCCAAAAACCATTCTTAAATGCTTGTCATAAAGTTTTAAAACCAGGTGGAACACTGTTTGTAAAAACGGATCATGATGGATACTATGAATGGATGCTTGAACATTTGAAAGATGACTCTCGATTTGAAGTTCTTCTTCAAACCAGAGATTTAAGAAATGAGTACCCCGAACATTTTTTATCAATCTTTACGACTAAGTTTGAAAAAATATTTTTATCCCAAGGCACATTGATTAAAGCGATCGTTCTTAAAAACATCAAAGGATAACGAGTAATGGCATTTGATCTTCTCAAAGACCAAATCAAAGCTTCTCCCGTTTCCATGATTGTCGGACAGTTTATGTCTCTCAATAAGAAAGGGGCCAATCTCGAGGGGATCTGTCCCTTCCATCCTGATACTAAACCTTCTCTCAAAGTCAATGACGCTAAGGGGATGTATAAATGTTTTGTATGTGGTGCAGGCGGTGATGCCATCACTTTCGTCAAGGAGTTTAAACGTGTTGAATACGTTGATGCCTTAAGAGAGTGCGCCAATATTTTAGGCCTTCACTTTGAAGAGTATCAAAAAGAAAAAAAGAAAAATCCCCGGGTAGAAATGGCACTAAGAGTGCTCAATGCTTCGGTTAAACTTTATACAAAAGTCGCCACCAGTGGGCCCCATTATTTTGTCGACTTCGTTGAAAAAAGAAAACTCAATGAAGAATCCATTGATAAATTCCAGATTGGTTTTGCATCTGGAAACAATCTTCTTTTGAACTACCTTCATAGCATTCCTCTGCCGGATGGAGACTTAGCTCTTCAGACAGCTCAGGACATCGGTATCATTCGTTATAACGAAAATCGCGACAGTCATTATGACTTCTATCGAGATCGTGTGATGTTCCCCATCCACGACAGTGGTGGTCAGATTCGTGGTTACAGCTCCCGTGCAGTTCTCCCCGATCAGAATCCAAAATACCTCAACTCCGGTGAGTCTTTTGTTTTTGATAAAGGATCAATTCTTTTTGGTTTTCATTTTGCTAAAAATGCGATCAGACAAAATGATCATGTGATTATCGTTGAAGGAAACATGGATGTGATTATGATGCATCAGTTTGGTTTTCATCAAACAGTAGGTACCATGGGGACGGCCCTTTCAGAAAATTCCATTCGACTTCTTTCTAACATGACAAAAAATATCTATCTTGGCATGGACTCTGATGCCGCCGGAAAAAAGGCCATGCAAAGAATCAACGCTGATTTTCTTGCTCATGGTATTTTACCTAAATATCTCAATTTTATTCCTGCCAAAGATCCTGATGAATTTCTTCTTTCAGAAGGCCGTCTGGCCTTAATTGAACGCATGGAGAAGGCCCCAATCCTCTTAGATGTACTTATTTCTGAACTGATTCCTGATAAAATTCCAGAAAATTTAGAACACAAGCTTAATACCCTGCATCGGGCATTTGAACTGATAGCTCCTCTTAAAGAACACCTCTCTGCCTCGGAAAGATTAGTGGATTTTGCTAAAACGTTAGGTCTAAAATCTGATCCGGCCAGTATTCAAACATCTTATAAAGAGTTTCTAAGTCGTCAAAAAGAAAAGATTTCAACCCTGCCAGAGCGACCTCGTATACAAGAAATTGAAGAAAACTTAGAGATCCAAGAGAAAGAGGCCCGAATTTTGCAGGAAGAAACCAGAAGTCGAGAACACATAGCTCTTTCAAAAAGTGAGAAGCTCTTTGTTCGCGAAGTTCTCTGTCATCCTGAATTCTTAACGCACATAAATAAAGATGAATTTCTTGCCACTATTGGGCATGATGAGGTAAAAAGACTAGTTCAATGGCTCGTTAAAATTTATTTGGAAATAGATGATGCTGAATACGTCTCTATTGTTCAGGATGAATTACAGTACGGAGGGTACAGTAAAGAAATCAAAGACATCGGCACCGATGCTTTATTTAATTACGGTAACAAGTACAACGATAGAGTCATTACACGGATGGTGAAAGACTACAGATTGATGCTTTCGATGGATTTACTTAAGACTAAAAGAAAAGTTTTAGTAGAACGTCAGAAGTCTTCTCCCTCTCAACAAGAAGTTGATTTAGTTTTGAGCGAGATCTCAAAACTTGATAAAGAGATTTTGAATCTCAAAAATACGGTGCTTTAGGAGATACTATGTCAGTTGTCGTTGCTTTTTTAAACTCCCGAGAATTCTCTCGTCTTGTCATGAAAGGAAAGGATCAGTCCTACCTTACACCTGAAGAAATCAACGACGCCGTTCCAGCGAATATCGTTGATACTCTTTCGCTTGACCAGATCATGGAAAAAATCGAAGAGGCCCGCATTCAGGTTAAAACTCCTGAGCTAGATGAAGAAGAAGCTGAAAAGGCCAGCACTGAAGTTGCTGAGGATCCACTTACTATCGATGAAGAAGCCGAACTCAGGGCCTCAACAAGTGATCCTGTAAAATTATATTTAAAAAAGATGGGCTCTGTTGCCCTCCTTACTCGTGAAGGCGAAGTTAAGATCGCTAAAGAGATTGAGGAAGGTGAAAAAGAAATCGTTCTTTCTTGTCTTAAGTCTAAACATGCTCTTGAAGAGATTGTTAAACTTAAAAATAAAGTGGTTCAGGCAGAAGAACAAAACGAATATGTGAAAGACCTTGTTCGTGGTTTAGATGATGAATCTCAAGAAAAAGAAATTCACGAAACTCGTGACCGCATTTATGCTGTTGTTGAAAACGTTAAGGACCTTATTGGTCAAATCGTCAAAGAAGATGGCACCCTTTCAAAACTTGATCTAAGCGCTCAAGACATCATGGATAAAGTGGGTCTAGAACTTGTTGACCTTACCTTTAACCGTAAGATCATTAACTCATTCACTGAACCGGTAAAAAGTTATTACCTTCAGTTTCGTGAACTTTATGAACAACAAGAACGTATTTATAAATTCCTCGAAGTTGAAAACGACGAAAAATATAGAGTTCTTTACGATCGACTCATGGAAGATGACGGATTTAAACGTGAGCTTGCCCGTAACCTTTTCACAACTGATGCTAAGATCGAACAAATGATCAGGACTCAGGAAGATATCTTTCGTAAGCTTCGCCGCCTAGCTATCGATGCAGGTATGGCATTCGAAGATATTGAAAATGTTTATAACATCATTATCACTGGTGAAGAAAAAGCGGATAAAGCAAAATCTCAACTTGTTGAGGCCAACCTTCGTCTCGTGGTTTCGATCTCTAAAAAATACACAAACCGTGGTCTTCAGTTTTTGGATCTGATCCAAGAAGGAAACATCGGTCTTATGAAAGCGGTTGATAAATTTGAATATCGCCGTGGTTATAAGTTTTCAACATATGCTACCTGGTGGATTCGTCAGGCCATTACTCGAGCAATTGCCGATCAAGGTCGTACAATCCGTATTCCAGTTCACATGATTGAAACCATTAATAAACTGGCCCGTACTTCAAGACAACTTATTCAAGAGCTCGGTCGTGAACCAACTCCAGAAGAGATTGCAGTGAAGATGGAACTTTCTGTAGATAAAGTAAAAAAAGTTTTCAAAATCTCTAAAGAACCTATCTCGCTTGAAACGCCAATCGGGGAAGAAGAAGATTCCTCACTAGGTGACTTCATTGAAGATAAAAAAATCATCTCTCCTGCCGACGCTGTGATGAGTGTGACGCTTTCCGAGCAAACTCGTTCTGTGCTCTCAACTCTTACTCCAAGAGAAGAAAAAGTTCTTCGTATGCGTTTTGGTATCGGTGAGAAATCCGACCATACTCTCGAAGAAGTGGGTCAGGACTTTTTTGTTACCAGAGAGCGTATTCGTCAAATTGAGGCGAAAGCTCTTCGTAAGCTTAGGCATCCAAGCCGAGCGAAGCTCCTTAAATCTTATCTCGATAACTAAAAAGAAGGCCGGGGAATCCCGGCCTTTTTTTTTGCCACTTCAGCTATTTCGCAACGACAGGGCTTACCCATCAAAATCTATCCCAATTCTAGCAGCTTACCTTGCTCCACTTCGGAAATAGAGTGCTATTTTAATGGAAATGGAGCCGAAGTGGGCCTTTGAAAAGCTTCGATTTTCTGCAGGTATTATTAATGCCAGGGCGAAATAAGAACGTCGTAGAAATAAAAACTTCAAAAGGAACGGGATAAGAATTTACATGAGGAAGCTGAAGTTTTTTAACTTCCTTTTGCTGCCATTCCTAAGAAATTGATCTATACTAACTTTTTAATTTTAAGTCTTAAGGCATATGGAATATACGAATAACGAGATTCAGGAACTGCTTCATCGAACATTTGAGTCGACTACGATCTTTCTCGCTCAAAAAATGGTGGAACAAGGTCGAGTGTCACTTTCATTTATGAAAGGTAGCTTTGAGACTTATTTCATTGTCTCTGGGATCATCGCTGAAAATAATACAAATTATGAATCTAAAATCAGCTTCAAAAGAATTGAAGGCGTAGAAAGATTCGTCACTCAATGTACATGTAAACTATGGAGTCCTGAAAAATCTTGTCATCACTCGGCCTCACTTCTGATTAAATTTTCTGAACTTCAGAAAATGAATCCGGAAGGCCATCGTCCACAATCTATGGGAATGATGGGGCAAGAAGGCGTACATGCTAATCGTTATGGAACTTTGATTAAAGGTGCTCCATCCCTTCAGGGTGCAAGAATGAACAGCACCTTCAGCTCTCTCCAATACACCCTCGTTAATCGCAAAGTTGTAACTTTCCCTGCTCCGTCAAAATGGCGAGGAAAACTTCATATTAATTTAGTACCGGCAACAATTCTTGAAGAGTATAAGGCCGTGCTATATGTGGAAGAAAAGTACACCTACCAGTTCAGTTTTGTTGACGGAGATGAGACTAAAGAGGTTTCACTTTTAGATGTACTCTACCTTTTTAACTGGAAAACTGGTGAGGCGCTGGATCTTCCAAATGATCTAAGAGAATTGGTATCAAAACTTAAACTCACGGACATTATTGGCGATATCCAAGACTATCTAAGACTTTTCCTTCCTTTAAGAGGAAAAGGATTGGCCGAGATATTAATCGAAGGAACTCGTTGGGAAGAATTCCCTGTGGAAGACATGGAGTATCGTTTTTCGATCAATCCATCTCCAAGAAAAAGTTTCCTTAATCTAGAGCTTGAACTTTTTACACCTGATCAAAAATTAGTGCCCATGCCCTCCCCTTTCTTATTGTTTGTAAGTGAACAAGGTTGGGCCGGGAGTTTCAGGACTAAAAATGATGCTCTTCTCTTTTTCAAAACTCTCATTGAAGACTTTGATAGAGAAACTGCCTTTCATAAAAAATACCTTCACTCTGCTTCTCGAAAAGGCATCATGTCGGACTGGATCGCCCTCTTAAATCAAGATGAGCTTCCATTCTTTGACCCGACCTTTAGAAAAGTGTTTATGCTTAATACAAAGGTCTTTAAAAAAGTTTTTCTCGCATTCTTAGATAGTTTTACTGAAATTGGTTTTAAGACTTCTTTTTATTATAAAGACCAAAGAAAAATCATTTTCCAAATTCCGAAAAATAATCTCTTAGAAGGTGTGGGTAATTTTTATCAAGAACTCAACCCACTCAAAATTTCTATCTTTTATGACCAACACCAAGTTCGCACTTGGAAGAGCACGATTCGATTTGAAAGAAACAAAGAGCGTCTAGACTGGTTCCACCTTGATCTTGTGGTAAGTGATGAAGATTTAAATCTCATCAAAAATGCCGAGATGACGGATAATTTTATCTTATCAAGTAAGGGGCTCGTTCTTCTTTCCGATGAACAGAAAGATCTCTTACGTTTCATGAAACGTTATACGAAGTTTGAAGGTGAGAAAAAAGAAGCATCCGACAAAGGCACTTCTCGTTTTGGTCTTTTTCTTCAACGTTCGAGGATTTTTGAATTATTCGAATTAAAACGTTTGGGTATTGAAGGCGCTTTAACAGAAGAAGAAGAGAAGTTTTGCGAAAATATCATGTCTATGAAAGACATGCCTCAATACGATGTAGATCCCCGGTACGATGAGATCGCCAGACCTTATCAGTTAGGTGGATATAACTGGTTACGTTTTCTCTATGAACATAAATTCGGTGCTTGTTTGGCAGATGACATGGGTCTGGGTAAAACGCTTCAGACCATCATGCTCCTTCAAACACTTAAAGATAAACTTCGAAAAGTTCTGATTATTTGTCCGGTTTCCATCCTCTATAACTGGAAAAATGAATTAGAAAAATTCTCAGACCTTACCTACTCCATTTATTATGGAGATGAGCGCGAGTTTAAAACAGATTCTAAGGTGATTTTGACCAGTTATGGTCTAATGAAAAAAGAATCTTTCTCCACATTCGCTCAAGAAGAATTTGATATCCTGATTTTTGATGAAGTTCAGCATTTAAAAAATATTCGCTCATTAGGTGCCAATGCCGCTCGACAACTTAAGGCCCGATTCAGAATCTGTTTGACCGGTACTCCTGTTGAAAATGATCTGTCTGAGTTTTATAACATCATGGATCTCTGTGTTCCTGGTGTATGGGGAGATTTAGGTATTGTCCGCTCTACCTCAAAAAATAAAAACAGGCTTCTTGCCCGCAGGACAGTAAAACCGTTTATTTTGCGAAGAACAAAGGATCAGGTTCTTAAAGAGTTACCAGAAAAAGTTGAGAACCACGTATTTCTCGATTTCTCTCCAGAAGAAAGAGAAAACTACCAACAAAAACTCAATGCTGTTCGTTCTAATATTATGGCCCCTGGAACAAAACGTTATGGAGAAGTATTAAAGTCTCTATTAGAAATGAGACAACTTTGTTTGTGGCAAAAACAACCAAGTTTTTATTCAACTAAAATTGATTTCCTGATGGAAAATCTTGAGCAGCTTGTGACAGAAGGTCATAAGACTTTAGTTTTCTCTCAATTCACGACTTATCTTGATCTGATTGAAAATAAAATCCGTGTTGCTGGCTGGAAAATGGCCAGGATTGATGGTTCTCAAACGATTAAAAAACGTGGCGAACAAGTTGAACTCTTTCAAAATGGTGACGCTCAAATTTTTCTTATCTCACTTAAAGCCGGTGGATTTGGACTTAACTTAACGGCCGCAAGTTACATTTTTTTAATGGACCCATGGTGGAATCCAGCTGTTGAAAGACAGGCCATCGATCGAGCTCACCGTATTGGGCAAGAAAATAAACTCACAGTTTATCGTCCGATCATTAAAGAATCAGTCGAAGAAAAAGTTCTGATTCTTCAACAAAGTAAACGAGAACTCTTCCGCGATCTTATGGCCGAAGACGATGATGATTACTTTAGCGGGAAACTTAATATGGAGGATTTTCAACATTTATTAAGTTAAGGTTAAGTTTACGTTCATTCCTTCACTGGTTATGTTGTTTCTCTAGTCTTGTGAGGATGAATGAGACTCGGGACAAGTTAAGGAAGTATTATGTCTAAATCTGAAAATGAATTTATTAAAATCCCAAACATTGAGTATACCGAAGACATGAGACCCGTTTCTCATGAAGCCTTCGATAACATTGTGCAAAACCGCCGATCGGTGAGAGTTTATACAGAGGAAAAAGTCCCGTCTGATATTGTTGAAAAAGTTTTACAATGGGCACTTTTGGCACCCACTTCTTCGAATCTTCAGTGTTGGGAATTTCATTGGGTTAAAGATCCAGAAAAAAGAAAGGCCTTAGTTGAAGCTTTAATGAATCAACCAGCGGCACGAACATCACAAGAATTAATCGTGGCAGTGGCACGTTTGGATACTTGGAAACGAGTCAGCAAAGACATGGTTAAGATTCTCGAAAAAGACGTGCGTACTCCTAAATCGGCCTTAATGTATTATAAAAAATTGGTGCCGTTGGCCTATAATCAGGGCCCTATGGGAATTTTTGGTTTGATAAAAAAAGTAACTACTTATGGTATTGGACTTTTTAGACCTATTCCACGAGAGCCTAACTCTAACGCCGATATGCGTGTATGGTCCGTAAAGACCACGGCCCTGGCCTGCCAAAATATCATGATGGGCCTTTCGGCATATGGATATGATTCTTGTCCCATGGAAGGTTATGATTCGGCCCGGGTCAAAAAGATCTTAGGTTTAAGTAGGAAATCTGAAGTCGTCATGGTGATCAGTGCGGGAAAAAGAGCAAAGAATGGTGTTTATGGGCCACGCCTCAGAATGCCTCAAAAAGAATTTATCAAAATTCATTAAACTGATACTGTTTTAAAAACTTTTAAGACACTCACATCCTCAGAACATTTAAAGTGTCCAAGTGGACATATTTTATGCCCATGAAGTCCACATGGCCGACAACTCAATGCCTGGCCTACATCAATGACGATCGAATCATCTGCCAAAGGTGTGTAACCAAACTCGGGCACAGTTGAACAAAAAATGGCCGTCGTTTTAGCGTTCACGCAAGAGGCGAGATGCAAAGGGGCCGAGTCATTAACAAAAACCCGTCTCGCTTTTTTCATAAGGGCCGCTGAATCCAAAAGGCTTAAAGCGCCACACAGATTTTCTGTATGAGGTAAATCCTTTCGAATGCGATCACAAAGTTCTTTGTCTCCTGGAGCTCCTATAAAATAAACTTTGCCCAAACCTACAAGTTTTTCTGTGAGTCCACGGTAATTAAATTCACTCCAAGCTTTTGTAAACCACACCGAAGCTGGTGCAATAACAAAATAAGAATCCGATACGTAAGGGGCCACTTTTTCAAAATGTTTAGGCAAAAGTGGCAACTCAGGTTTATACATTTTTGAATCATTTTTTATCTCAACTTCAGGGTTCACAACTTGTAAAAGTTGTAAATTCCTCTGCACTTCATGCCAAAAGGTACCTGGCACCTTTTGGTGAGGGATGAGGTGATCAATTTTTTTTGTGTAAAAGAGACTGAATGGGTTTTGTTTAAAACCTACTTTAACAGGAGACTTCATTAATGTGGAAACTAGACCACTATTAAAATATCGATGCAGGTTGAACACCATATCAAACTTTATTTTACGCAGCTCAAGGATGAGTCTTATAAGATTTAAAAACTTTCCGCCGGTCTTATCCCATATCCAGGTTTTTTCAATGGTGGGAAGTCCTAAAATCACTGACTCATTCCCCTTACGAAGAAAAAAATGGATTTTAGAATGAGGATATTGTTCTCTGACTGCACGAGCAAAATGACTCGCAAGAATCGTGTCGCCTATAAAAGCTGTCTGAATGATAAGAATTGTTTTAGACGAGGCGTCAATCATACGTTAAGCTTATTGTAATCTGATAAGAGTGCAAAAACTATGGAAAAAATCACAGCGATCATTCCGACCTTTAATGAAGAAGTTCATATAAAGGAGGCCATTGAATCGGTTCTTTGGTGCGATGAAATCATCGTGGTGGATTCTTTTTCTACAGATAAGACTGTTGAAATCGTAAAAACATTTCCCCAAGTTCGGCTTCTGCAACATGAGTATGAATATTCTGCGGCCCAAAAAAACTGGATCATTCCACAAGCTTCCCATCCATGGATTTTCCTTTTAGATGCCGATGAAAGACCTACTCCAGAACTCATCACTGAAGTTAAAAATATTTTACAACATGGCACTCCCTTTTCTGGATTTTGGATTTTTCGACGTAATCACTTTATGGGGAAAAGAATTGAATACTCAGGCTGGCAATCAGATAAAGTCATCCGACTTTTCAAAAAGTCCGAATGTAAGTATCAAAACAAACATGTTCATGCAGAAATTGAAAGCAAGGGTGAGATCAGTATCCTTCGAGAAAAACTCATCCATTACACTTATAAAGACCTCAGCTCCTATCTTAAAAAAGCAGATCGTTATACCACTTGGGGGGCCATCGATCGTTTTCAGAAATTTCAAAAATCAGGCAGAAAAATTACCATTTTATATTTATTCTTCAGACCATTCGGAAGATTTTTGCGTCACTACTTTTGGCGTCTTGGTATTTTAGATGGCACCCACGGATTTGTGGTTTCGGGCATGGCGGCCTTTAACGTCTTTATTCGCGCAGTAAAGATTTGGCGTCTACAAAACGGTGAGAAGTTAGAAGATCCATTTAAAAAATAATGGCGACAATATCTTGAAAAAAATAAGCGACCAGCGCTATTTTGGCACTTATATAAACTAAATTCATAAGAGATGCTGCGTTTTTCATATCTAGAATTATGCCTTTTTATCGCTTTACGGTGGTTTAAATTCTCCCTCTCTGGTAATAATTACGTAAATTGCCAAGGATGTCCTCATGAAACTTCAAGAACTTATAAATCAAACTGACCTTAATATGACCACAGCACAGGTTAAGGCCTTCTTTTTAGGCACACTTGTCGCTGAAAAACCCCTGTCCTATTCACGGGCCCTGGCAGAACTTTTGACTGAAAATCCTGAAAATAGAAATATTTTAGATGAAGAACTTAAAAAACTCTGGGATGAACTCGAAGGCAAAAAGAAAATCGAACTTGCTCAGTTTTTCCCAAAAAACTCAAATCTCAGAGAATATTTTGAAGTTGCCAGCGAGCAGTTGGATTTTTTTCTCACCGCACTTAGCCTTGCAGGAACGACACCTGATTCTTGCAAAAAAGAAGAACTGGCCGAAGTGCTTAATGAGCTTGAAGAAATTGTCATGGAACTCGACGAGTACTTAGCGGGACCAGGTGAAGAAGGAGAAGATCTTAAAGAGCTTCTTGTTGAAACTTGGCAAGAGTTGTTAGTTGTTGTTTAAAATTTTATCACGATACGAATAAGGCACTTTCGGGTGCCTTAAAGAAAAACTTTTTAAACCTTCGTTACGAAGCTTACAGGCCGGACAAATTAAACAACCTTCTTTTTCTTTTCCTTCATAACAAGTAATCGTCGTTTCTAATAGATACTCAATCACTCCTAGAGTAAGTCCTAACTCCATAGAATCAAGTTTAGTCATTTTAACCAGGGGTGTTCTGATCTCAAACTGATTGTTTGCAAAGTCCAAACGAAGAGCTGTTTGGATCAGATCCATATAGTCTCGGGAACAATCTCTGTATCCAGAGTTGGCCGCTTCCAGTTCCATCACTCCCATATAAATACAATTGGCCTTTAGTGAATGTGCGTGAATGCCTGCAAGTCTGGCCATGAGACCGTTACGTCCAACCACTAAGGTATTAGGTGACTCACCATTTTTATGTTCAATTTTTTGTTTATTTCCAATGAGCGCACTTTCAGTGATCTGTCCCAGGCAACTGAGGTCTAATTCCACATGATCCACGTTAAAGTGCTTAGAAATTTCCTGAGCACGATTCAACTCAAGCGAGTGTCTTTGGCCATAGGTAAATGAGAGAGAAAGAACATCGTTGGGAGAAAATTCTTTTACAGCAAGAGCTAAACACAAACTTGAATCCATGCCACCAGAATGTACGACAACAGCTTTTTTTTGCATTAGTAAGATCGATTCTTTTCCCACTCGTAAGCGGTTTTAATGATGAGATTAAGATCATTATGTTTAGGGACCCAACCGATCACTTCGCGAATACGATCGGCATTGGAAATAAGACTTGCTGGATCACCAACACGTCTAGGTGATTCGATGACATTAAAATCAACACGGGTAATTTTTTTAACCAAATTGATCACTTCCTTCACAGAATATCCATGCCCATAACCACAATTAAGTGCCTCTGATTTTCCACCACTCGCCAGATATTCAAGGGCCATCACGTGGGCATTGGCCAGATCTGAAACATGAATATAATCACGAATGCATGACCCATCTTTGGTGGGATAATCTGTTCCGAAAAGTTCCAGCTTTTCACGTTTACCACAGGCCGCTTCACAGGCAGCTTTGATAAGATGAGTGGCCTTAGGAAATGACTGACCGATTCTGCCTTTAGGATCAGCACCGGAGACATTAAAATAACGAAGGGCCACATAACGAAATGAAGAAGATTGTGAATAATCTTTCAGCATCATCTCTGTCATGAGTTTTGATTCACCATAAGGATTAATAGGTCGAAGAGGAGTTGATTCAACACAAACTCCGCCCTCTGGCATTCCATAAACCGCGGCCGTAGATGAAAAAATAAATTTATTCACGTTAAATTTTCTACAAAGAACAAGTAATGCATGACTATTGACAGTATTGTTCTGGTAATAAGTTAATGGGTCTTCGACACTATCAGGTACAACGATACTACCAGCAAAATGTATGACTGCTTCGAATTTTTCTTTTTCAAAAAGTTCAGTCATGAATTTTTTATCACTCAAGTCCCCCACGACTAAACGGCCATGGGTCACGGCCAACTTATTTCCCGTTGAGAGATTATCCACAATGACCACATCATGAAGAGTGTGATCTAAGGCCATCACAAGATGGGAACCAATATAACCAGCGCCACCAGTAATTAAAATTTTCATTTTTATATTGTAACTCCTCGTACTCTTAAGGCCAGGGCAAAGTCCGAACTGCCAGGGTCTAAAGGGTACAAGCAGTTGCCTTATATTTTAAAAAATGGTCGATGGATTTACCAGTAAGATATTCGTTATAATATCTTTCATGAAAGTTAAATTGATCGCAATTGCTGCCCTTGGGAAAAAAAGACAGATAGGACTTAAAAGTAAGCTACCTTGGTGCTTGCCGGATGAATATCAACACTTCAAACAGACCATTAAAGGCCAGTATATTTTGATTGGCAGGAAAAACCTTGAACTTCATGGCCATGATGTGGATGGGGCAAAAACATTGGTTCTAACCCATAACACCAATTATAAGAATGAAAGTGCCGAAGTGTTTCATAAACTTTCAGAGGTCATAAGTTTTGCAAAAAATAAGTGTATCCCCCAGATCTATGTCATCGGAGGGGCCGAAATCTATAAGCTCACTCTCCCTTATTTAAGTGATTTTTTATGGTCTGAAGTGGATTATGATGGGGAAGCTGACACTTTTTTTCCAGAGTTTTCTTACTTTGAGTGGACAACAGTCACGGATGAAACCCATACTGGATGGAGAATGCGCCATTTAGTTAAAACCCCTGAGTTTCTATGAGCGAAAAGTCTCAAAAAACGATCTGCTTTTTTAATTCCAATCGCGCTTGGGGTGGTGGAGAAAAGTGGCATTTCACAACGGCCAGGGAATTTCAACATCGAGGTTATAGAACTTTTTTAGTGGCCAATATTGACTCAGAGCTTGCTCGGAAGGCCAAACAAGAAAAGCTTTCTTGTTTCACGTTTTATGTTCATAACTTAAGTTTTCTCAATCCGTTTAAAATCCTTTTTTTAGTTTCATATTTTAAAAAAAATAATGTTCACACAATCATCATGAATCTACCTTCAGATCTTAAACTCGCAGGTCTTGCGGCCAGGTTATGTGGAGTTAAAAACATCATTTATCGAAGAGGCATGCCCCATCCACTGAGAGCAAGTTTTTTAAATAAGTTTTTATTTAAACATGTGCTCACCCATATCATCATCAACTCTGAAGAAATCGGACGAAGCCTCATCAGCGGTAATGAAAGCTGGTTTCCTCAAAACAAGATGGTGCTCATTCATAATGGTGTGGACACAAAACTGCCTCTTCCTCCAGTAAAAAAACTTTATCAAAAAACAAATGATGAAGTGGTTTTAGGAAATGCAGGACGACTTACGGGACAAAAGGGACAAAAGTACCTTATCCTCATGGCCGAGATTCTAAAAAAACAACATCTTAAATTTAAACTTCTCATTGCTGGTGAAGGCGAATTACGGTTAGAGCTGCAAAAACAAATTGATCAACTAGGACTTCAAAACGAAGTTACTCTTCTGGGTCATGTGCAAGACATGTCGAGCTTTATGAACTCCCTTGATGTATTTGTTTTCCCGTCTTTATTCGAAGGTTCGGCCAATACGTTGATAGAAACTCTCCACCACAAAGTTCCCTCTGTCGCATTTAATATCAGCTCTAACCCAGAAATCATTGAACATGGTGTGAATGGGCTACTGGCCAAACCATTTGATGTGTCAGATCTTGCTTACCAGGTAACAAAACTTATTCACTCGGCTGAGCTCCGTGAAAATTTTATTAAAAAAGGTTCTGAAGTTGTTCGAGAAAAATTTGATAGTCGAAAAAATTTAGAAAAACTAAAATTTATCATTGGATGATTTTCAGTTAAGCACAAGACCTTTTAAAAAAGTTGCTGAATTCATACCCCACATATTATCAGCAAAACGTCGGGTTTTTCCTTCTGGATAAATAACAAATCCAGGGATATTGAGCTGTTTGACATAATATTTTAGTGAAACCGGAAATTCCGATTCACCTGATTTTGCTTCTATCAGGGCCACTGGTTTTAGATTCCTACAAATGATAAAATCGACTTCCCTTCTATCCTGATCTCTTAAATAATAAAGCTCCCAAACTCCGTGCCCCTGATCTCTCCAATACTGACAGGCCGTATGAAGTTGAATCGCAAGATAATTTTCAAAAAGGGCACCAGGATTTTCATTCATGGTCCATTGGTAAAAATACCATTTTTTTTCTTTTTTAACTGCTCTATGAATTTTTCGATGGAAAGGTGGAAGAAGAATTCCTAAATAAAGTTGCTCAAATAATCTCAACCAAGACTTGATCGCCACTTGGCTACATTCAATATCCTCGCCCAAAGCTTTTATCGATATAGGAGACGTAACTCTGTCGGGCAGAATTCTAGCGAGTAATTCCAACTGATCTAATTTAAGAACATTTGAAAAGTCCCTTACATCTTCTTTGACTAGTCTTTCGATATACTGATCGTTCCACTTTCTCATAGTGGACATTGATCGAGAAAGAAAAGGAAACGGGAACCCGCCAAAATTTCTTAAATCCTCATCCCCTTCGTTTAGTATTTCAGGAATCCAGGTAGAAAAATCTCGAGGAAGTGATGCCTGTGAACAAGAAGACTTTCTCACCTCATCAAATATTAACGGAAGCAGATGATAAAGATCATATCTGCCTTGTAAACTATCTCCGCCCTTGCGAAAGGTATCAAAACGCCCAGAACCAGTTATAAGAAAATTTTCTTTTCTTCCCGGGGAGTCGTAATATCCTTTTAACAACTTCTTCCAATCTTTACGTTTATGAATTTCATCAAAGATGACAAGATCACGGCGAATATTTTCTTCTCGAAAAAAATAAGGATTTTTTAGAAACTGTTTTTTTACTTCACTGGTATCCCAGTTGTAATACAGTGGACTAAATGTTCTTGATAAATATGTTTTTCCGACTTGTCTAGGACCTGCTAAAAAAGTCATAGCAGAATTCTCTGGCTTAAAATTAACCCAAAACTCAATCGCTCTTTTAAGAATAGTGCTCATGTTTTTAATCTCGTAAAGTCATTATACACCAAGAGTTTACGCGCGTAAACTCTTGGTGTATATCATTTTCACGACATCAAAACAGTTTAATATCAATTGTTTATTGATTTTCCGATAGCATAATAAGTAAAACCCATCTCTAACACTTTTTTAGTATTATAGAGGTTTCGGCCATCAAAAATAAGAGGTGTTCCAAGACGTGACTTGATCTCTTCAAAATCAGGCGCACGGTACTGTTTCCACTCAGTCATAACAATAAGTCCATCAGCACCGTTAAGAGCATCATACTTATTCTCAAACTGATCCACAGGGATCTTCAGATCATTCATGTATTTTTCAAAGTTATTGGCCGCTTCAGGATCATGGATTCGAATCTTTGCTCCGGCCTCGTGAAGGGCCAGGGCCGTATCAATGGCCGGTGTTTCACGGATATCATCAGTATTGGCCTTAAAGGCTGTTCCCCAAAGAACAAACGTTTTGCCTCTAAGATCATTTTTAAAATGTTTAAGGACTTTTTTAGCAATGTATTTTTTTTGCTCTTTATTAACTTCTTCGACTGCTTCAACTATTTTAAACCGCACACCATTTTCTCTGGCCGTATAGACTAAAGCTTTTACATCCTTAGGGAAACAAGAACCACCGTAACCTGGACCGGGATAAAGGAACTGACTGCCAATTCTTGAATCAGTTGAAATACCATGACGAACTTCTTCAACGTCTGCACCTACAATGTCACAGAGCTGGGCCACTTCATTCATAAAAGAAATCTTAGTCGCTAAAAAGCAGTTGGCAGCATATTTTGTCATTTCTGCAGAAATGTTACTCATACGAATAGTACGTTTTACCTGACGATTAAATGGCTCATAAAGCTCTTCAATCTTATCTCCAGATTCAGTTTCTAAACAACCGATGACAATACGTTCTGGTTTTAAAAAGTCATCAACCGCAGAACCTTCTTTTAAGAATTCGGGATTATTGACGACAAAAAATTTTTTATTTGTTTTAGACTTTAAATGCTCACGAACTTTGTTACCAGTACCTACTGGTACAGTTGATTTCACAACAACAATTGAGCCATCTCTTAAGAACGGAGCGATTGAATCACAAGCACCGAAGATATATTTTAGATCTGCCTGTCCATCTTCAGAAGAAGGTGTGCCTACAGCAAGAAAGATGGCCTCAGCTTTGGTCACAGAATCATATGTACTAGAAAAATGCAGACGTTTTTCATTAAAATTTGTCTGCATAAGAGGCTCAAGACCTGGCTCAAAAATCGGGCATTCGCCTTTTTTCATTTTTTCAATTTTAGCAGCATCAATATCAATACATGTCACCTCATGACCCATTTCTGCAAAACAGGTTCCTGTCACAAGTCCAACGTATCCTGTCCCGATAATGCTCAGCTTCATAAGCTAACTCCTAAGAATGAAAAGTGAAGATATTTTGCTTTATTTTTTAAAAAGTGTCACGCACTTCTGCCTCTTTCTGATTAAGCCAAAGAAGCTCTCCTTTGTTTCCTCCAAAGGCCATAGGCAATGAGGAATGTAGGGGAAAATGAACCTCAGATGTCAGTGTAGAAAATTTGTAGGCCTCAACTTTTTCAACAAGGCCGGCCCTTACAGGATTCTGAAAAATATAACGATAGGCCTCCATATAATAACGCCGAGATTGAATAAGACTCCAACAATAGCGCCCTCCCCATAAATTGTTCTCCTCCAAAGAAATAGCGCAAGAAGTTCGCCTCAGGAATATTTCCATGGTTTTTTCCAAATTTCCTAAGGGTGTATGACAAAGAAGATGAAAATGATTTCCCATAAGAATAAATCCATGAATCGCCAACTTATGTTCCTTATGAACTCGGTAAAGTTCTTCGGTTATAATCGGCCAAACATGTTTTAGAGGCCTAGGAAAAAACTCCTTGTTATGGCATCGTGACATCACATGATATGGTTTTTGATTTGAATTCATAGATAGGCCCCTTTTTTAAGGAGCTTTATGAAAAGATCGGGCCAAGTTAAAAATCTCTAAGAGTTTGAATAAAGAAGTACCTGACACGCAGTAGCATATTTTCGTTGCTCGAGGATTGAAATGGACGCTCTAAGAGCTATGCGATAATTTAGAAACATGATTCATCTTACATCGGCAGCTTTATTCTTTTTAGCGGCAGGAATTTTAACCTCCGTCTCTATCCTTTCGGTCTTTCAGATTCTTTTTGGAATCGCTCTGACCTATTATACGTATTTGGCCATAAAAAATAAAAAAACCAAACTTCCAAAAAGTGCTTATTGGCTTATCGCTTTCACAACGGTGGCCTTCATAAGTCTTATTCTAAATTTTGACTTAATCCCTAAACCTTCTAAGAATTTTGGTCGACTTAAATACTTTCTTTTTGGATTCGCTGGGATTTATGTCATGCAACCTTGGCTTAAACTTGCCTCTGATAGATCTAAGAAAATAATTTCTACAACTTTTTTAGTCAGCATCATTGTCACTGGTTTAGTTAGTATTTATCAAGTCTACATCAAGGGTGATTACCGGGCCGATGGTCTAACCAATATCATGCGATACGGATATGGATCGGCCATGCTTCTTCTCACCGTTTTAAGTGCCCTTTTCCATAAACAAAAAATAAAAAACTGGTTTGATGCTCGTATAGGGCTTGTGGCATTTATTATTGGATTTGCTGGCCTCTATCTCACTCTCGCACGTGGAGGGCTCCTGGCCTTCCTTTGTGGACTTCCTTTTGTCATCTATTTTTATCGCGCCAAGCTTGGCCTGATTTTCGGAGGAGTCTGTCTTATCGGCATCACTGGACTGATGGCCTTTTATCTCTTAGGCAAAGGTGGTTTTGAATCAAGATTTCTTTCAACAAAAAACAATAACTCAGACGTCATGAGAAGAAGTCAATGGCAAGCAGCACTCATCGCCATCCAAGAAAAACCTGTTTTAGGCTGGGGACTTTCAAACTTTCATACCCAAGTGAAACGGATAAAAGAAACAAACAATCTAGAATCAAAAACTTATAACGATGCTCATGCTCACAATGTCTTTTTAGAAATTGCAGCAGGAACAGGCCTCATCGGTTTATTTTTATTTTTAGGCTGGCTTCTCACTTGGGCCTGGGAAATGCTTAAAGGGCCGAAACTTATTGGCGCTTTAGTCATTCCTTTTGGTGTCGCATTTGTCGTCGGTGGACAATTTGAAGTTACACTCGATGCCAACAATTCTTCAATGATCTTTGCCTTATATGCTTTTTCTCTGGCATGGAAACCTATGGGAGATAAAACTTATGATGTCTAATCGATCAAAAACAATTTTACTTTTTTTTGTTGATCTATTTATTCTCATGTTTTCTCTGACAATTGTTATCTGTGTTCGTAAGATGGGTATCCCTTCTCCACGTTATTTTTTGAATCACTATCAGCTCTTCAGCATGATTTTTCCGTTTTGGCTTCTGATGTACTTTATAGAGGGCCTCTACACTCTTAAGACCTATAATCCAGCGAATCTTCCTATCTCCCTCATGCGTTCAACACTTTTTGGAGTCATCACTTCTTTTATTATTATTTATTTTCTTCAACAAGATGGGTTAGCTCCTAAAACAAACCTTATCCTTCTTGCATTTTTAAGTTTTCCCTTGATGTTTTGGTGGAGAAGTTTTTTCTTCACCTATTTTTCAAAAGATAGTCGTTTACGAGAAACTCTTCTTATTGGATGTTGTGAAACTCTTGAACTTGTAAATCATGAAATTAAAAATAAACCACATTTGGGTTACAAAATTATTGGGACTTACAGCGATGAACAAACAGATAAGTTAGTTATTCCTCCGGAGACAGGTCTTATTGCCATCGAAAGAAATATGACCAAAGATCAGGATCTTTATCGCAGAATTTTTTCACTCTTAGGATCAGGTGTAGAAATCATTGACCTCGCCAAATTTGCTGAACAAATCTCAGGCAAGATTCCTCTTCGCTCCATTGATGAATCATGGTTTATTGATTACTGCGGCCATCAAGAATCGAAAAGTTATGATTTTTTAAAAAGAATCATTGATTGTGTGACCGCGATACTACTTCTTATCCTTCTTATTCCTTTGGCCTTCATTGTTCTTCCTGTACTTCTAATTATTCATGGAAGACCCATTTTCTTTTCACAAAAAAGAACAGGAACAAATAATGTTCCATTTATTTTATATAAACTTAGAACCATGGTTATTGATGCTGAAAAAAATGGCGCTCAATGGGCCACACCAAAAGATGCACGAGTGACCCCTCTGGGATCTTTGTTAAGAAAAACTCGCATCGATGAACTTCCTCAACTCATAAACATCATCAAAGGTGAGATGAGTTTAGTCGGCCCAAGACCTGAGAGACCTGAGATCATTGAGTCTCAGCTTGCTCCAAGCATTCCTTATTATAGTCTTCGGCATCTTGTAAAACCTGGAGTGACGGGCTGGGCGCAAGTGACCTTTCGTTATGGGTTCTCTCAAGAAGATTCAAAAGAAAAACTTCAATACGATCTTTTTTATGTGAAAAATCGCAGTCTGTGGTTGGATATTTTGGTGTTGATTAAAACGACTAAGACTGTGTTTACGGGGGCCGGGCAGTAACTTACTAACTTTTGCTGAACTTTTACAAGTATAACCTCGAAAAATATCATCAAGATCATATACCCTCCTTCAATCAAATAGTTGAAAATTAATCTGAAACACAGTTCTCAGTTTATTCAAGTGATTTTAGGACCTCGATAACTTCTACTTTTCATTATTTAGAGAATGAATGTAAAGGCACCTATATTTTTGCGAGTGTTGTGAGCAGCCAATTAATTTTGATTCTCAATAGCCTAAAGAAAGGTGGCAGGAGGCACACTTAAATAAATCCCTTCTTGTAAATGATCTCGTGTTTAAAAAGATCCGTTGAGATTTTTTGAAAATATCAGTATTGAAAAATACGTAAACTTCCATAGTCTAAAAGCTTGTCTTGAAACCCATATTCTGGCATCTGAAGCAGCAGAGGACAGGGAGATTTCAAAACCTTTCAAATTTATATACGTATGGCCGGTGTAGATGTGAAAGGGGGGGGTCACTGATAATTTTATTATGATGGAAGCCTATGATTGAGCGAGAATATAGAGTTTTACAAAGGAAAGCCTGGGAGAACAGGAGAATGGCTTCCTTGGCAGTAGAGGACGGTCTCGAAGAGCAGGCCATCGCTAATTTTCATCTGGCCATTGAGATACTGTTAAAAGCTGTTTTATCAAAAGAAGGGCTTAACTATCCAAAAACTCATGATCTTGGTACTATTACTGATGTTAGTGGATTAGACGGTATGAAAATATTGCGCAATGCAATTTATGCCAATAGTGTAGTAAGACCAATGTGGGATATTATAAGGGGTGTCTGGGGTCCAAGTAAGAGGTATGAATTAGGCTCAGAAGCTGCAGATTATTCGGACTTATTTAATGCTTATGAAGGTGTATACGAATGGATAGAGAACAAGTTCTTCTGAAAATTAAAGAGCTACTAAGTTTCCTTGGGGAGAGCGAAATATCCTTGTTCCTTGAGGAACATGATGTTTTGCGTTTGGAAGTTGTATCTGATTATTTCAAAGGTATTCATCTTACGAAAAGAATCGATACTATCTCAAAGGGTATCCTTCCTTATTCTACGACCACACTTATTAATTATGATCTCATCATCAATCCACTAACTTTTAATGAAGTTAAGTTTGGAATCAAAGAAACAGAAACTACCAACTCTTCCTCTACTGGTAATCGCGGTCTTGTAGCCCATCCATAATATTCTCGTTGAAATCCGATGCATCAATCTTATTGATATAGTGATGAATTTCTTTTTTTTCTATTGATGTCTTCAAGTGCTTTTGCCATTGAATTGAGTGTGAGTGGTGGCAAACGAAGTACTCAGCAACGACCATCAGGAAGCACCCTCGAAAAGAATATTGTAGAGAGAAATGGCCTATGGCCGATTACTATATCAAGTCATTCAAAGATAAACCTGAACCGAATGTTGAGCTAAACTTCATTCTGAATAATATTCTTGATTATCACTCAACAAAATTCTTAATAAGCGACCAATCAAAAGGAATCTTTTCCTGCTCAATCCTGATCTGTTGGTGGCAGACATCATGATAGACGTCCTGAAGAAAAATGAGTTCTCTCACTGGTGTCGAATAAACGACATTTTGGGAAAGATGTTTAAATCTTTCCATTTGCACGCGATCCATAGATACAGGTATGACACCCGCTTCTTGACGAAATTGTGAAGCAATCTCTATTCCCTCTTTATCGATATCACCCCAATAAAACTTTATACCTGGAAGTTTTGAAATGAAACGAGACAACTGCACACATTTCCATCCTGATCCCCAAATGAGAAGAGTATCAACGCAAGTGTTTATCAACGGAAGAAAACTCTCAAGGTTCTCAACGATAAGGGTATTCTTCAAATTTTTAAAATCATAATTAACCACGATGTCCTCAGAAACAATCCCATGAAAGTTCGAAAGAAGGACCCCTTTCCATGAACAGACGGGAGCATAAAGGCGAAATTCAGGTGATCTTGCTAAAAGACCAAAATACTCAAAAAAATCTTCCCACGAACATTCTTCCTTCAAGTGGGCAAAAGAAAAAAGACTTAAAAGTAAGCTCTCTTTCCCAATAATCTTAGTCGATTGATTATGAGGAATCTGTCTAGGAAGAAGACCCGACCATTTTCCGTGATTGGCCATGAGAAAATTATAGACTTCAAGGCAATCCTTCAGAAAAAAGTGTTTTTTATAACAAAGTGTGAAGTTTTTCCGAATGAAATCATCAACAGGAATAGGATCAGAAAATTTCAAAGCGTCATAAAAAGATTCACGAATCTGTTTGAGGTGGGGTCTTAGAAGGAGCATATCTGCAGACGTCAGAAGAATTTTGTAAGCACGTGCCACATGCACATGTCCTTCTTTTACTTTCTTATACTGGATGATTTTAAATTGAGGCCATTGCTTAAGTTCCCTCTCTAATTCTTCATAAAAGTGAGAAATACTTTTATTCTCTCTTATCACATGCACGAATTCCTCATCGCCATCCAGAAGATAGGACCGCTCCGCTAAGTCCAGGATTCTCTCAACACTCAAGGTTCTCATGCTGTCACAATGCCGGAAGTGGATAATTCAAGGACAATTTTATTGTAATCCTCCTTAGATTGAATCTGAAAAGACTGGGCCTTGGATTTTTTGGCCGAAGCCTTGTGAACCAAAGTAACATAACAAAGGTCATCCGCAAGAATTTCGGCCTTCGTCATGGGACTCACCAAAACAGGTTGAAAGCCCATTTGCCCCAGCATTCTTAAAATATCTTTAGGCTTTTCATTATCAAACTTCCCTCCAAACTCATCCAGAATGATCAGACGTGGAGTATCTCGTCCCTTTAATGGATCATTGAAATGAAATCTATATGCCAAAGACGAGGCAAGTAAAGTATAGGCGAGCTGAGTCGTTTGGGCCGAACTCTTGGCATCGTGCCGTGATCCCGTGAAAGTCTCAACCAGTTCATCATTCTGGGGATGTGGCCTACGTCCCCACGAGAGGACCTTAAATTGAAAATGGTTCCTCACGTCTGTGACAAAACTTCTCTCTCTTTCGTTATCTTTCAAATAATCCACAAAATCTTTCAAAGGTTTGATGACCTCTGGACTTGCCTCTTCAAGCTTAACTCTTAATTCAGGTGAAGAAAAAATCCTTTCAATCTCACCAGACTCCTTCTTAAACTTCCGGACCCCTTCATGCTGAGACCAAGAAAAATCAATTTGAAGGTATCTCTCTTCCTCAGGAAGCCTTTCAAAATGATTGATCTTAAGGACCTTGTTAATCGAAAGAATGTTGTCTTGGATTTTGCGTACCTGCCCCCTGATTTCATCCAAAGTGTCACGTATTGAATTAATCAAGATATCATTGAAGAATTCCTTCCATTTTTCTTGAAGGCCGGCCAATTCAGAACTCTCAAGTTTATCCTTATGTCGGTTCCACTCATTTTTGAGCTGAAGAGATTTTTCCACGTCATGCAAAAAATATGGAAGATTGGGATCACCAAACTCTTTTTGATAATGAGTAAGGTATCCACCCACTTTTCCAATATGCGATTCCTTGCTTTTAACGAGCGATGAAAGTTTCTGCTCAATTTCATCCAAAAATTTATGTTGCTGACCTTCAAACTTACTTCTTGATTTAATCAAGGCATCATCAATTTTGCCCTCATCAACATAAACATCGAGAGCCTCTTTAAAATACCGTGATTGCCTATAGGCCCTCTCCAACTCGGGCAGTCTCCCTTGGATTTTGTCCAATTCTTCTTTTAGATCTCTTTCCTTGGCCAACAGACTGGCCAGATCTGTCATGATGGATTGATAGTGGGCCTCTTTTTCTTCCAACAACGACTGAATCTTTGCCAGATCCTTATCTTTTTTCTTGAGATCGTCTCTTTGTGCCTTAAGTTCCTCAATACTTTTGTTGAGTGATGAATGACCAAGAAATTCCATTCTTTCGACGGCCTGGTAGTCCAAAAGCGAATGGATCAGTGCCTTATCTCCATCCCCAATATTTTCCAGTTCCTGAATACGCTTCCTGTGCCCGTTCCATTTTTGATTGAGTTCAATAAGCTTGAAGGTCAATTCCTCAATTCTTTGGGCCGGATTCCAGCCTAAGGAAAAAGAAAAATCCTTTTTCAATTTCCTCATACTCGTTTTATCTCGTTTTACAAGACCTTCACTCGTTACAAGTAAACCACTTCCTCGCTTGAAGTCCTGAACACTCACTAAGCGGTAAGCATAATTCGAATTTAACCATTTCGACACATAACCAGAGAATGGATTTTCATCCTCATTTCTTAATTTAATCATGGAAAGGACACACGCCTTATCATCTTGATCCAAATCGGAATGAAGCAGCAACTCTTCATGACTGATACGTTTAACGGTAATGTTAGAATTCAGTCTGGCCTTGTCTAACCAGACAGTAAATTTATCCAGATAGTCAGGATGTACGAGGAGATTCCTAGAAATAGGCTCTAGCGAAGCCTCAATGGCAACTCTCATTTCGCTTTTTGTCACCGCTATTGTCTCTCCAAAGAACATTAAAGCATAATCCGGCAGCTTAAGTTCTTTAGTAGCATTGAGTTTAATTTCGTAGAGGTATTTAGGGATAAGTGTCTTGTGCGATTCCAAATGACGTAGCTCTTCTTGAAGAACTTGGACCTCTTGAGAGACTAAATGCTCTTGTTCCCGTACTAAAACCAGTTCGATTTTTGTCTTTTCAACTTTTTGCTCTAACTCGTTAATACGGGCCTTAATAATACGCAAAATATCTGAAGGCTCATCCTTATTCGAAAATTTAATTTGGGCCCTTCCCATTAAATCTCGAAATACCTGTTCCTGAGAACGAAAGATATGCAGTTTTTCATTTTTAAGCACAATCTGACTCTCAAGCATTTCAAGGGAGCGAGCAGTCTCGGAATGGCGAAGCTGTTCTTCCAAATTAGAAATGTGGGTTTTAATAGTTTGAACTTCGTCTTTTATTAGTGGGATCTTTAAAAGACAATTTTCTAAACTGCCAGAGATCTCGTGCAATCTCTCCTTCCCAAGGCGCACAGGAAGCCAAAACTGGAAGAGGTTAATAAAAGACTTTAGCCGATTCTCTTCGAGGATCTTACTTTGAACCTCCACTAGATGATGAAGAGAGTCCAATATCCTTGAAGTGGCCTCAAGTTTTTTTCGGCATAATTCAATTTGTTGAGTGATCTGATTTCCATTAGCAACATTCTCAAGGAGAACAACGAGATTTTTGTTTTCTTCCTCAATAAGCATATTGTCTCGGATGAAGTGATCTATATTTTCTATGGATTTTACATAGAAGGCACGGTTAAAAAGCTTAAGGTCATCCTTAGAAACTCCTCCAAGCAATGTCGACAGGATAGTAAAATAAGACTGGGCCGTATCAAAACATTGAGGATTCATTCCCTTTATGTGAAAAATCTCTTTGAAGATTTTGGCATTTTTTGGAAGCTGGTCTCCAGGACAAATGTCTTTGATTTTTGTATCCGACTGGGAAGTATAAAAAAGACGATTACCTACTTTGTAGTTGTTGTACCACCAAGCAGCTCCAACAGTCATGAATGAATCATTTCGTTCATTATGGCGAAACGTAAGCTGAAAGAGTGAGAGCCCGTTTTGCCGGTTATATATGAGACTGAGATCCTTGGCCCCTTCCCCTCCAGTAGAAGCGAATTTCCCCAAAACATAATCTTCAACTCTTCTTCCCCCACCACTTCCTTTTTCATAATCATTGGTCACGCCAAGCTTAAGGATGTTCTCAAACGGAAGAAGTATAATCATGACACCATCAATAATGGTAGATTTACCTGATCCATTTACACCAAGGATGGCCGAGGCCGGAGGCGGGGCCAAGAGAGGTCCAAGAACGCTCTCGGGATAGAGATCAATGGTATGTAGGCCATGAAAATTCCCCCAGTTGAGCAATTCAATCCTGACAAGTGTATGGCCTGTGGTCAACATAGGTTCTCTCTTTTAATGTGATTCAATACCAGTGGCGCTTTTCATATAAGTTAAAACGTTTAATTCAAGCCTCGAGATATCCTCCAAAGGCAATAAAACATCACAGACTGCGGTGATTTCGTAAATTTCACTTCCTTCGGCCGTTTCAAAAAGGATCTGAAACTCGCGCAAGTCACGGATAGTCTCCTTGAGATCCTGCTCGAGTTTTTTATCCTCTTTATAACGCTCAATATTTTCAAGAAAAGGAATCATTAATTCTTTAATTTCTTGCCTGCTGATAAAACATTTCCCGGAAGCGTCGGGATTCAAAAAATAATCTGAGCGCCGTTTTCTCATGATCAAAAGAGCATGCGTAGCAAATTTTTTTAGCGTCACCTTGGACCCAAGCTGGAAGGCCAACTTCTCCTCATATTCCTCATCTAATTCCTGCAAATAAATCACTCCAAGTTGGTCATTAATGATCAATTTGGCCGCCATGGCCTGCATGAATTCTTCGATAACCTTGTGCTGATCAACGATGTTCCGATACCAGTTTTCAGATCTGTTCCGGAGGATAAACCGGCTTTTCAAAAGTCGTCTAAGGCAACCGGCCAGAATAAGATTTGGTTCCTCGTTCATGAGATGTCCTTAAAAGTATAAAGATAGTTTGGAACCTCATGGATGATGAAGTCCTTGTCAAAAAACTGCAGAGTGAGTTGGCAATATCCTGTTAACTCTTTTTGCAAAGAGGTGTCCAAAATGTCAGCTTCAGTTAAAACATAAAAATCGGCAAATCCCTTAAGGTCTTCATAATCAGAAATCAGAATAGATTTTTTTTCAGTCAACAAGGCCTTAAATTTTTCGAGAATTTCTTGAATCGTGTTTTCTTCGGCCCGGATCAAATCCCTTCCAAGCGAAAGCATGTCCTCTACGCTTAGCTTCTCTTCAATAAGCTTCATGCCTTCAAATTCTATTGGTAAATGGAACGAATTAAGTTCCACTTCACCAAAGCCAGGAAACCAGGGAAGATAAAGATCCAAATCAATCTGCTCCAGACATTCAATCGCCAAATCCTTATTCTGGTAAAGAGATTTAAAAATAGCGTTTAAGCTACTTTGAATCTGATGAGAATCTGTCATAAGGGCGTTATGAACTTGCTGTCTCAGAATTTCTATTTGTACTCTAATTTTTTCCTTGATGCTCGCATCGGCAGCTTCAAAAAGTTGAGAAAAAGTAGGTAAATGTGATCTCCTTAAAACATCATCACTTATAACTTTTTTCTCTTTAAGGATGTTCAAAAGACGGCCGATATCATTATGCTTAAATCGAGATTGAAAATTAATCTGAGAGAATAATTCCTTGGCCTGCATGTAGCTTTTGTACTCTTGAGTCTGATGCAGTTCGAGATAGAAATCCGCTAAGAGACGAATGTTTTCTCCAGCACTTTTCTCCTGCTTGATATACCTCTCGGCCAAGGTTCTTCTCTCCCTTTCTACCGCTACTTTCACATCCTCCGTGGCCGCCAGCACATGTATGGCCGCTTCTTCTGCTTGTCCAAAAAGGGCCTCAGTTGAATGCATGAGGGGAAGAAGCTCAGCAGCTTTAGGGCCACTTTGTATGATCTTCACCAAATCAATTTCATAGGCCTTGATCTTCTCCTTATGATGTTTCACGGCGTCTTCCTGGCACATCTCTTGACCTGTCAAAAGTAAACTATTCAAGGCCCCTAACATGGTTTCGGCATTGGTCCCTGAAAATCGGGTCCTTTGACTGATTAAGGATTCAACCAGTTTAAGTAAATTCTTACCAAAAGGAGTGGTTTCAATAAATCTTTTACCCCATTGATCATGGGAGTCTTTCAAGACCTGGAGTTCAACAATCATCATGGTGAAAAAGTTGGCAATTTTCCCATCCACTGTTTGAATTTTGGTGGAATAATGGCGAAAAAGAATGGTTTTCAAAACGTCTATAGGGACGGGCGAGTTGGAATCCTCTAGATAATCATAAATGAGGGCCAAAAGCTCCAAATACTCTTTCCAATCATCTTTTTGAAAAAGCAGGAGATAGGGATGGTTAAGAAGTAAACCATCCAGCAGCTCTCTATTGATTGTTTCAGATCTTTTTCCCACACTAATTTATAACTAAGACCATCCTATTTTACAAGATGATCCTTCAATGGAGCTTACATGCAAAGATCTGCGACATGCTCTTAAACATCATGGCCAATAACTCAGCTGATTCCTGAGAAGCCTCGATCTTAATAGTTCCATCAGATGTTCTTTCTAATTTCATATTACTAAACGCTTTAAGAAGGTACTTCTCATTAATGCGGCTTGATCAGTATAACAAGATACCTAATAATTTATTTTCAACACTATTTCTATGTGGAAGTGGCATTTATCCCTTTTTGCCACTTTCACTTTTTTTTCATTTAAAAATATTTTCATGAAGCTGACTATTAATCACAACTTTCTTTAAATCTTCAAGAATTTCATCTTTTTCAGCAATTCCAACTATTAGCTCAAATATATCCACAAAATCCTTAGATCTTCTATCTGGACTCTCTCGATACGCAGTCATCTTTAGAAAGATAAAAGCTAACGGGTTTGGGATATAAATATTTTTATGAAGCTCTATATGGCCTTCTTTGGCAAAATCCATCCCTTTAAAACTGAATTCCTCCCCCACCCTTATATGGAGAATGGTATCTGTAAGGATGATAATCATCCTTTTTGTATTTTAGTTTAATTAATTCTTCGCAAGATGATTCGTACGTTTTCTCATCGCTAATTATTTCAAATGAAAAATCTAAATCCTGTGTGGACCGACTAAGCTCCATGCACCATTCATTTTGTGAATAGATCTCAAATGCTCCCGCTCCAATTAAATAAACGTGACACTCTTGCTTGTTCAGAATTTCAATAAGACCTGGGAGTGCTATATTCACACTACCCAAAAATGTCTTTTTTGATTTTTCACTTATTTTCATTTAAAAACCTTCTGAGATAATCTCTTCGGACTTCTTGAATTCTGCTATCCAGACTCTGAACTCCCCACATCATTCTTAAAATATTACATTTTTTTGTTGAAGTGAAATACTTAGAAAAAAACACTTCATCTTTAAGCGTTTTTTTTAAGAAAGTAAGACAAACAGCGCCGCCCTGAATCCCTTGTCCTGCAGGAATCAACGAAAATTCTTTTAAAAACCGCATTTCAGAATCCTTCTCCAAACACAAGTAAATATTTTTATCTTTTAGTAGCCCTTCTTCCTTCAATAACTCAATTCCAGAGGAACCATATTTATCGTTCCATCCCCGACTAAGCTTTAGTTTTTCATAGAATTCATTCTTGTCTGTATCCATCCGAAAAACGTATTTTTTATATGAATCAAATGGAGTTAATCCCTTCCTGGTCCGGGGCACTGAAAAAGCTTCTATCCACCATTCAAGATTTTTTTTACTTAACCATACTTTTAAATCATCCAATCGACTGGATTGAGTGGCCTTCATTATCTGACTAAGCTTGGATGAACTTAGCGCATACTTCTGACAAAAAGAAGCCCCATTCATTTGCTCCAATTCTACGTTCTTCATCCTTATAATTACATCTAATATCTCTAATCCTTTGGGTGATATTAAAGTTGTGTAAGGAAATCCTGGTTCATTATTTTTGTTTTTATACTGATAAATAATGACTGCTTCTTTGGTGAATACACATAACTCATCTTTAATTGAGAGATAGCTGACCTCTTTTTCTTTTAAAAGATTTTTCAAATCACTTTTTATTGTTTTAGAAATTATTCCCAGTTTTTTATTCGTTTTGACTTCGGAAATAAGTTTAAGAAATGACAAGGTTTCTCTTTCCGATGCCATTTCAAAAAATATTATATTTCCGGGCCGGTAACGCCACTTTCCTGGACTAACATTATCAAAGCTTCCATCCACGGAGTGGGGAAAATCTTTAAAATGGAATAGCTGCTTAGTTTTTATTATTTCCATACATTTAAGATATCACATGTTTCAATATATCTCAAATATTGTAGCTATCTAGCTTATTTTACAGTTATAAAATTAAAATTTGAGATACTTATTTAAAATTTCGTCGATATAATCTTTTTTCTTAATGACTACTAACCTTTGCTATATTTTGCACTCTCATATCGTTAGAACTAATTTACAAAGATCTTTCAAGTCTTCACCAGCATTATCCAGGGGCCCGTCATACGTTACTTTGTCTCTTTGGTAAGGAACAGTAAGAAGCCGATTCTCGCATCCTCATAAATCCCATTTGGTCCTTGTCATTAAAAATATCAATTTGAATTTATGCAGCATCCTCTAAATAAGTTTTCATATTATGAGCTGTCTTGTGAGCCTTTGCGTTTTCCCAAACGGCTTTGGATTCAGATTATCAAGGTGAATACTTTGAAATCTCAGTTGTCGGTAACTTTCCAAAAACCGGGGGGAGTTTGTCTTGCCTCATCTGACAGGTTCGGATGGTGGTTATGCAGGCACGATCTTAAGGAGTTTTTTGAAAAGTATCGGAATTGAAAAATACGTGAACTTTCATACCCTAAGGGCTTGCTTTGCGACTCACGTTCTGGCATCTGGAGCAGAGGCCACGCAAGTGATGAAGATGGCCGGAGTAGGACTAATCTCCTACGTCGGCAACCTAAAATCAGTGAAATATAGAGTGAAAAATATACCCACAAAGCCATTAATGACTTTGGGCGCTAAAAACAGTAAAGTAATATCTGTGAAAGAGGAATTGATGAATCAAACAGAAAAAGACATCGCTTTAAGACAAGAAGCCGTTAAGAAATCAACTGAAGCGATTGATAAGTTAAATGATAAAACTCAGGTCAAAGCGAATCTCTTAAAGCTTTTTAAAGAATGGGAAAAAGAGGATTCTGCTGATTCTGAAGCTGCTTCTAAGAAAAATCTGGATCAGTAATCGTGACTACCATTCGCAGTGTTGAGGATATTGACCCTCAACTAAATCAACGTTTCATTTTGGATTCAAATGTTATTATTCAGTTCTTGGATAAGGATAATTTGTATTACGGCCAGGTAAAATCCAAGATCGATCAATTATTTCTGGCGGGAGTTCAATTTTATTACCCCGCACCTGCACTTTTAGAGATTAAAAATTATTGGCGCCTAAAAGAATTGCACGATGCTATTCAGCTTGCCATTGATAATGGATTCAATTTCTTTGCAAAATTTCAGGATTATTTTAAAGATGTCGCTCCAAAGAGAAGAAAAAATAACAAATACTTAAATGATAATGATGTTAAAGAATTAAGAGCGATTCTAGAGAGAATTCATAGCAATAAAGGTGTTAATCGTTGGTTCCTGCTTTGTGAAACTGCGCTTAAAGGTAAGATGTCTGCCATTGACCAAACGATGAAGGATTCTAATATTCGATATACGAATTTTGGAGACGAAGAAATCTTTTTAAATGGTGAAAAGACAGAATGGCCGAAATGGGGAACTGCTAATAATTTAATTGAAAAGTATGCCTTAGCTTCGAATGATGCAGCAATTTTAAATATGGCTTTTGCGAAAAAAATTGATGGGTTCATTTCGAATGATAGGGATCTGGTGTTTGCAGTAAAAAATGGTGCTTATCCTTCTGATAAGCTATTTTATACATTTCTAAAATGACCCGAATTGACTGGACCACGCATTAAAATCCTAAGCCTTTCCAATATTTAATAGAATTTTTTGCAAAAATTCTTCACCCCCCAGCAAGCTTTCTTTTGTTTTCTACAAATTCAATAGAAGGACGTTCATCTTCACCTAAGACTCTTTTTTTATGTCCGGTCTTTTTTTATTCAAATATCCTGAATGAATATTCTTGAACTGATGGCCGGAACCCAGCTGGTAAGACTCGATTTAGAGCTTTATTAATGGAGAGAAGGTGCTAACAGGCCCTATTTTATCATTAAAAAAGGCAGAAACATCTGAGCGATCGAAGTAAAACCGGGAAGAAAAAAGCATCAAGGGCCTAGAAACATTTTTTAATCAATTTAAAAACTTAAATACTTCAATCTGAGGGAGCAACTTATCAATCTCGCTCAAGTGTTACTCTTTTGAAAAGAATCTAAAATTCCATCTACATCATCTACACATGGGGCCTGAAGAAAGTCTCATTCAGCTCACCCCCTCTTCCAGGAAAAAGGTCCTCTTATATCCACACTTGAATGGGGAGATATTGATGAGCAAAATGAAATTGCCAAAGAGTTGAATATTAATCTTGCTCACGTTTCAGCAGATTGAGAGTATGCTGGATAAATCCTTAATTTTTTTTTGAAAATATCAGTATTGAAAAATACGTAAACTTCCATAGTCTAAAAGCTTGTCTTGAAACCCATATTCTGGCATCTGAAGCAGCAGAGGACAGGCAGATTTCAAAACCTTTCAAATTTATATACGTATGGCCGGTGTAGATGTGAAGAGTGTCACGGATAACTTTAAGGTGATTCCGAAGGTTTCTAATGACGGTAAGATGTTGAAAATACGTTAATTTAAGCTACTTTCAACAAACTGATTTTATTTAAAACCATAACACGGGTTGAGTAATTACTCAACCCGTGTTATGATAATTTCGAGGAGAGCTTAGGTCGTGAAGCAAAAAAATTTAGTTACCAAGACCTTAGCTGATGCAGTTGATTTTGATGGGAAGGTTATTCAGAAAATTAGCTTTGATTTAGAACATATAAATCGAGGCTGGGATTCATTAAAAAGTGACTATAACCCAACAAGAAGAAGTAACTACACAGCTGGAGACATTGTTGAATTTTTTGAGCAGTTTGGATTTTACACAATTGAATGGGAGGACAAACAAGGCGGTAATAAAGAAACTGTAACAGTAAGAGGCAAGAAACATTATCGCTATACTGCTTATGTCACAGACCATAAGGCATCCCAACAGAAGAAAATCGTAATTGATATACCTTACGATTTTAAAGATGAAGGCATTGTTATAACAGTCTACTAAGGATGAAATATGAAAACAAAAACTTCAGTTTTTGAATTCGATGAAAAAGAGCATGATCAAAAGATTGAAAGCGGAAAGATTAAACCGATCCACTTGCCCAAAATTGATTCTTTATCAGATGTTGTTAAGTATCAATTTTGTTCCGAGATAATTGCTTTGAAAAAAGAACAAAAGCTGCAGCAAATTGATATTGCTAAAATGATTAATGTTAATAAATCAGAAGTTAGTAAGTTGTTCTCTTATGAACTTTCAAAATTCTCCCAGGAAAGATTAATGCATTTTGTGGAAGTCTTAATTGCTAATGGGGCCAAGATCGATCTTGATAAGGTTTGGGAGAAAATTAAAATCCAATCCAGCAAGCTGCAAAAGAAGCTTAAGAAAAATAAAGTTCGAGCAATTGAAGCCAGAGCTTAATTATCATGGACCTAATTATAAGCATCTCGCCGTAAGATTTGTCGATCTTCATTACAAAATCAAATCAGTTAAAGAGCTCTTAAGTGGCCGCCATGATTTTATTCATTGGTGCGAGAGTTCAAATAGGAATAAGGTCATTATTCGTTTTGTTTAGAATTTAGCGACTTTCAACAACTCTTCACATACTTTTTTAACCTCTTCATTTGTAAGTTCAGCATACATTGGAAGAGAAAGTATTCTTTCTGCGGCCTTCTCTGTCACAGGAAAATCACCTTTTTTATATTCAAGGTGCTTCAGGGCCGGCTGTAAATGAAGAGGTATTGGGTAATGGACTCCACAACCGATATCAAGCTTTTTAAAATGCTCCATCACTTCATCACGGTTAGAAACTTCCACAAGATAGATGTGATACACACATTTAGCATTCGGTTTAACTGTGATTGTTTTTACATTTCGGGGTTTAAGGATCGATTCATAAGTTTGGGCGAGGTCACGGCGACTCTCCGTCCATTTATTGATGTACTTAAGTTTTACATCAAGCACAGCGGCCTGAATGCCATCCATACGGAAGTTACCAGCACAAAAATCGTGTTCATATTTTTTTGTACGGCCGTGGTTAACATGCATCGCAGTTAACTGATGAAGTTTTTCATCTTGAACTGTGATGGCCCCAGCATCTCCGTAGGCCCCAAGGTTTTTTCCAGGATAAAACTGAACGTTCCCATATCTCCAAAAGTTCCCGCACCTTTTCCATTCCATGTTGCAAGATGGGCCTGAGCGCAGTCCTCCACCACATGAAGTTTATGTTTATGGGCAACCTTCATTAATGCATCCATATCAACAGGGTTTCCATAAAGATGCACAGGAATGATCGCCTTAGTCTTAGACGTAATTTTTTTTTCTATCTGGGAAACATCAATACTATAAGTGTCTGCCTCGCAGTCTACGAAAACAACCTTTGCTCCTACTTCAGCTATGGCCTCAGGTGTTGCAAAAAAAGAATTGGCCACCGTGATGACCTCATCTCCAGGTCCAACGTTTAATGCTCTCAAAGCGACCGTAATGGCCGAAGTTCCGTTGGCACAACCAACTGTATATTTTGATCCTTGAGCAGTTGAGAAATTTTTAGAAAACATTTCAACTGATTTTCCATGGATGAAGTCTTTTGATTCTAAGATTCCATCAATGGCAGTGCGTACTTCATTTTTAATGGTCTGGTATTGAGCGTCGAGATCTACAAAGTGTATAGTCATATTCATTCCTTAATATGGAAGTTCCATTTTCTTTTTTAAAAATTTGGCAGGATTTCCGGCCACAACATCACCCGGGGCAACATCTTTAGTCACCACAGAACCCGCTCCCACGATAGCATCTTTACCAATCTGAATGCCTGGAAGCAGAGTTGAGTTAGCTCCCACGATGGCATTTTCATGAAGAGTTGGGCCCACAAGCTTATCTTTTACATTTTTTGATTTTGGATAAGGTGCATTCGTAAAAACGACATTTGGTCCCACCCAAGAATTCTTTTTAAGGGTTGAATATTCAGGAATAAAAACCTGAGTGTGAATTCGCACACCTTCTTCAATCTTCACATGATGCTCAACCACTGAAAGTGTACCAATGGATACATTATCAGCGATTTCATTAAACTCACGAATATTGGCCTTATTACCTGTTTGAAAATTTTGGCCAATCTTATTTCCTGCATAAATAACTGTATGTGATCGGATAATCGAATTATCACCAATCACGGTTTCAAGTTCTCCGGCGGCAGCACCTTTAGGGGGAACGCCTATGAGGCAAAAGTCTTCAATGACCACATTTTTTCCAAGCTTAACATTAGGATAAATTTTTGCGGTTTCAGCTATCATGCTTTTAGGCCTAGGCGACATTGTTTAGGTGAAAATCTCACCTGAACTTCCTTACCTGTTTCGATTGATTCATAAATGGCCGTTACAAGCTCTAGGGATTTACGTCCTTCCAGGCCTTGAACTAAAGCATTTTTTCCAGTCTTCAGCGCACGTACTACATCGTTAAGATATTCAGTATGCCCAAACCCATAAACATTGGGCGGGTTCACTTTATGAGTTTCAATAACTTTTTTATCTTCTTCAGTGGCATCAACGAAATTCCAGATTTTCATTTCATTAACTGCAAAACCACCAATTTCAACCGTTCCTTTTTCGCCAAGAATAGAAATTGATCCTTCCAGGTCTTTAGGTCTAGTCGCTGTTGTGGCCTCGATGACTCCGAGGGCTCCACTTTTAAATTTAAGAATAACGACACCAGTATCCTCAGCTTCAATATTTACGAGTGCACGAGTAGATTTTGCAAAAACGGATTCCACATCTCCCATCATCCAATTTAAAAGATCAACATGGTGGATGGCCTGGTTTGCAAAAACCCCACCATCGTGTTGCCAAGTTCCACGCCAAGGATCTTGATCGTAATACTCCTGCGTACGGCACCAACGGACTCGAACGGTTCCTAAAACCAGTTTACCAAATCGTCCGGCATCAAGGGCCTCACGCATTTTTTTTACAGGTAAATTAAAACGGTTTTGCTTAACCACAAATAAACGTGCGCCGTTTTGATCACAGGCCTGAATCATTCGATCTGCATCTTCAAGTGTTAAGGCCATGGGTTTTTCAACTACGATGGGCTTACCATATTTACTCATCTCCACAGTATGGTTAGCATGATCTCCAGAGGGTGTGAGGATACTTAGGACATCGATCTTGCCTCCCATCTCTTTCATCATCTGATGCATATCTGTGAAATAGGGAACTTTGTATTTTTCTCCAAAAGCCTTTGCGCGCTCTGGCTTGTTGTCACAAACTGCGACTAATGAAGCCTCTTTGACTAAACCTTCAGTTAAATTTCCTGCGTGCTTTGGCGCAATGCGACCACAGCCAATTAAAGCAAATCTCAACATAAATTTCCTTTCTTTATTAGGATAAAAATACCTAATTTATTTAAATATGGACAGTGTTCCCTTATAATCAAACTCATGTTGCCTAAGAAAATCACCTATTTTACTCCGTATTTCCTGCCTCAATCCGAAGCTGCTGCCATTCGGAATTCTTGGTTTGTGAAGATTTTAAGAGAAGAAGGTCATGAGGTGGAAGTTTTAAGCAGCATTCCGTCATCTCCTGGGCATACGAAGCTTTTTTTTTCTAAGGCTTCTAACAAGTCGTCGGCCATAACCAGACTTATTATTGAGTGTTTTTTAGGTATTGAGCTTTTTGTTCGTTTATTATTTCAGTCAAAAGATCTTTATATACTCTCTTCTCCACCTTTTTTTTCGTGTTTATTTGCTTCATGGGCTTTGCGTCTTAAAGGGGCCAAGTACATCTTAGACATTAGAGATCTTTATCCTGAAGTTTTTTTTGATTTTAACTTAGTTTCGACAGATTCTGTTTTGGGGAAGACTCTCAAAAGGCTGGCACATCAATTTTATCTTCACGCTGATGCCATCATTACAGTGACTGAAGGTCTGCAGGAAGAAATTAGCCGGGAAACTGGAAAACAAGTTTCTCTCATCTTAAATGGTTTTGATGAAACAGTATTTTATCCCTCTTTAGAAAAGTATGCGCAATACACTGTGGTTTTTCATGGAACTCTTGGTAAGGTTCAAAATATTGAACTTATTCTAAAAGCCGCTGAACTTTTACAAGATGAAGACATTAAGTTTCTCTTTGTAGGAGATGGTTCTAAGGGTGAACTTATTAAGGCCAGTACTCTTAAAAATATTGTATATCTTGGTGCTCAAGCCTATGACAAAATACCGATGATCATCAATAAAGCTCATCTGGGAATTTCGGCCCGCATTGAGACCAAGATCGGCAAAGAGGCTTTGCCTGTTAAAGTTTTTGAATATTTTGGAGTGGGAATTCCTGTAATTTGCACACCCGCTGGAGCTATTGAACCTATTTTAAAAAAACATTCTGCAGGAATTGCCCTTGATCAAGCGACTCCGGAAACATTGGCAGCAACTATCTTAAATATGAAAAAAGAATCTTTTTTACCTGATGTAAAGTCTTTAAAAGAATACTCACGACGTGAGCAAAGTAAAAAGATTCTTACTGTTCTTCGATCTCATTAAGGCTCAAACGGTAAAGTACCCACTTCGGAAGAAAATAACTTATCGATGAAACAACAGGGTTAAAAACTAAAAGAAAAGTTAATCCTAAAAATACACTTTTATTTTTGCGAAAGACTTTTACCCATAATATGCCAATCAAAACCAGATATTCTAATAGATAAATGATGCCGTACTTAGCCCATATTTCTAGAAAGTAGAAATGAGGAGATGTTAGATAAAGCTTTTTATAAGATTGTTGGTGCGTTACTGTTTGAAGACCACCAGCACCAATACCAAACCAAGTATGTTCAGCTATCACCTTGGCTACGCCATCAAAGTAAAGAAGTCTCTCATGCAAAGAAGAATCCTCTGCATGTACATCAAATCTAACATCCTCACCTTTAAGTCTCTTGGCAAATAACTCTGGCAAGTAAAGTGATACTTTTTTTAAACTTGGTAACATCAAAGAATATTTACGAATTCTCGTAACATTGTCCTCATGAATTTTAATCATAAAGAAAGAAGAGCAAATAAAAACTATGAATATAAGTGCTAATAACTTTTTATCTTTTCTCACTTCTTGAATAAGATTAATAAATAGGAAAACGATCCATCCAATTGCAATAATCCTGCTGTTTGCTTTATAAATAACAAAAGAAGACAGGAGTAGATAAAATAGTTTAATCCAATGCTTATGGAAGCTCAAAATGATCGGTGAAAATATTAATATAAAAAGGGCATTACTATTTGGATTCCAATGAAAACCAGACGGTACATCCTGGGCAGGTATATTAAGAATATACGATAAAGGATAACGAATTAATGCAAATGCCTCAGCTAAGGACAAGGCCAGATTTATCCAGACTCCAAGTATTAATGCATCTTTAAGCTTTCCAGGATTTGGATTAAATAAAATAAAATAAAGTCCTAAAATAATTTGAAGGACTTCAATAAGACCTAATTTAGCACTAGGTGACCACAAGAGGCTTAAAAGAGGCCAACCACCAATAATTACATAATGAAAACTAAACTTTAATTGCTTTTTCTTAAATTTCTCATAAAAACTTTTTAAAGAAACAAGAAGCGCAAAATGAAAGAGATAAAACTTATTAATTCTTAAACCTTGTCCCATAACGGCACTGAAGCTTAACAGCGACTCATAGTTAAAGCGACGAAGGTTTTTAATAATCATTATAACTTAATGGATAAACACATTTCTTTATTTTCAAGATACCAATCAATTGTGGCCTTAATACCTTCATCTAATTTTACTTTTGGTTCCCAATTTAAAATCTTTTTAGCTTTCGTAATGTCGGCTCTTGTAGATTTTAAATCTGCGATATGAAAAGGCCGCTGACTCAATGTAGCTCTTTTGCCAAGTACACTTTCAATCATTGAAACAACTTCTTTTAATACGACAGGTTTAGTTCCGCCTCCTAAATTAATTATCTCGTAACCAACGTCTTTTAAAGCCGCGATCGTACCATGGGCAATATCTGAGACGAATGTAAAATCTCTTGATTGTGTGCCATCACCAAATAACTCAATCGCCTGGCCCTGATCAATCCACTTAATGAATCGGAAGATACTCATATCAGGACGCCCTGCCGGACCATAAACTGTAAAATATCTAACGATAGACACATCGATTTTATAAAGAAAATGATAGGTATAAGCCATGACCTCTGCTGCTTTCTTAGTGGCAGCATAAGGAGAGATCGGCTCATTTACAGGCAGAGATTCAAGAAATGGCATTTCTTGTCCAGCATATAAAGAAGAAGTTGAAGCGAGTACAAATTTCTTAACTCCAAATTCACGCATGAGATCCAAAATATTAAGTGAGCCCATGGCATTAGTAGTCATATAAATGCTTGGATTTTCCATACTGTAACGAACACCTGCACGAGCCGCTAAATTGATGACTGCATCTACTTTATAAATCGAAAAAATTTCTCGTAAGGCTTCTTTGTTTTCAATATCAATTTGTTTAAAAATAAAATTTTCATGCAGGAGATGACTTACTCTGTGCTTTTTAAGGGCAACATCATAATAATCATTCATGTTGTCTACACCAATAACTTTATTTCCCTGCTCTAATAAAAGCTTGGCCGTATGGCTGCCAACAAATCCAGCTGCTCCAGTCAGTAAAATCGTTTTCATTATTTTTCACCATAAGCGTTAAGGACATCTATAATTTTCTGCTGATCGGTCAGTTTTAGATAAGGAGACATCGGCAGACTTAGCACTTTCCGTGAAGCTTTATGAGCATGGGGAGTATTTAATTCTTTATATCTATCTGAAATAGCTAATTGTTCTGACAATGTTCCAGGATAATGAATGGCAGTGGGAATGTCATGTTTATTAAGATAAGCAATAAGCTCATCCCTACTGTCACTTTCAATTGTATACTGAGCCATGGCATGAGTATCAAAATCTAATTTAGGTGTCGTAAATGATTTGATGCCTTGATTATATCTTTCAGCAATTTCCCGACGAGCTTTTAATTCATCATCAAAAATAGACATTTTTTCAATTAAGATAGCAGCCTGAATGGTATCCATACGGCCATTTATTCCAATTCGAGTATGCTGATAACGTTTACTTTGACCATGGATCCGAATCTCACGCATTTCCATAGCTAGCTTATTATCATTGGTAAAACAAGCTCCACCATCTCCATAACAACCAAGAGGTTTTGATGGAAAGAAACTCGTTGCTCCCACCGTACTTAGGCCACAGGATTTTTTGCCACCCAAGGTAGCACCAAAACTTTGTGCCCCATCTTCAATGACCGGAATACCATGCCTAGAAGCAATTTTGTTAATTGAATCAAAATCGGCACAACGTCCATAGAGAGATACCGCAATGATGGCCTTCGTTTTAGATGAAATCTTGGCCTCAAGCATTTTAGCATCTAAGTTGTAGGTCACAGGATCAATATCTACAAAGACACATTTTGCTCCAAGAAGCTCGACCACTTCTGCTGTAGCAAAAAAAGAAAAATTAGGAATAATAACTTCATCGCCTGGAGAAACTCCCCATGCCATTAGAGGAATAAGCAGAGCATCTGTACCACTTGAAACGGCAATACAATGATTTACCCCAACATATTTAGCCAAGAGATCCTCCATCTCTTTAACTTCTGGCCCCATGATATAGTGACCACTCTCTAGAACATCATGAATTCTTTTTGTGACTTGAGTTTGTACGCGCTCGTACTGAGATTTTAAATCAATGAATGGAATCATGCGAGAAGCTCCACTTTATCGTTTTGAAGATGGTATTTTTCACCCGTATGTTCACAAAAGGCCATGTCATTTTTGAAGTGTAATCTTTCACCATAACGACTCATCCACCCTACTCTTTTAGCGGGTACACCCATCATGAGAGAAAAAGGCAAAACATCTTTGGTAATAACAGCTCCCGCACCGACAAAGGCGTATTGACCAATAGTGACTCCACAAACGATAGTGCAGTTAGCACCTAGAGTCACACCCTTCCTCACAGTTGTGTCACGATACTGATCCTTACGAGATATTTCAGAGCGTGGGTTAAAAACATTAGTAAAAACCATGCTAGGCCCACAAAAAACATTATCTTCGATAAAAACATTATCATAGATGGAAACATTATTTTGAATCTTAACGTTATTGCCGATATTCACATTGTTTCCAATGAAAACATTTTGACCTAAGGAGCAATCAGAACCGATTTTTGCCTGAGGACAAATATGAACCCAATGCCAAATTCTAGTTCTGGGACCAATTTGCGCACCAATATCAACAATAGCTGTTTCATGAACTTTAAAATCCACACTTTACCTTCTAATTATTTCTATAAAAACTTGGTCAATAATGTAATACTACGTGACTATAATTGCTAATTATAATTGAGAATGGATAGCTATGAAAGTTCCTTCGCCTAAAACCATACTCCTTATAGTGCACGACGTTGTTGTGGTGTGCCTCTCATTTTATCTTGCTTTAAGTATGAGACATGAGCAGCTAGTTCCACCTCCTTTGCAAGACACGTCAAACCTTATTAAAACGTTCTCATTGATTGTGGTCATTCAGTTTGTCAGCTTTGCTTCAATGGGACTTTATAAAGCCATTATTCGTTTTTCTAGTATCCCTGACTTAGTCAGAATTATTAAAGGAACACTTGTTGCTGTTCCTTTTTCATTTTTTGGACTTTTTTTCTTTAACCGTTTAGAAGGCATTCACCGCTCAAGCTTTTTTCTTGATTGGATTTTTTTAATCATCGGTCTAAGCGCAAGCCGACTTGCCTATCGGCTTTATAAGGACAATGCGGCAAACAATAAAAGACAACTCAATCATGATCTAAATCAACGGGTACTGATCGTTGGTGCTGGAGTGGCTGGAGAAAAACTACTTCGAGAATTTCAAACGAATCAAGACATTCATTTTCATATTATTGGATTTGTAGATGATAATCCTAGAAAAATTGGAAAATCTATTCGTGGCACACCCATCTATGGACCAATTTCAAGCTTACGTGAGCTAATTAAAGAGTATAAAATCAAGACAGTGCTTCTAACAATGCCCTCAGCTACTGGTGAACAGGTCAAAACAATTATATCTCAATGCTTAGAAGTGAATGCACAGTTAAAGATTCTGCCTAAGTTATCTGACATCATCGGTGGAAAGATTACATATTCAAAACTCAGGAACGTTGAGCCTGGTGATCTTCTAGGAAGAAAGGCACACGATCTCGATGTGCATAATATGAGTAAGCTTTTGCACAATAAAACAATTCTTGTTACTGGTGCGGGCGGATCAATTGGATCAGAGCTTTGTAAACAAATCTCTCATTTTGAGCCTCGTCTCCTCGTTCTTTTTGAAATGACTGAGCTTTTCCTTTACGAGCTTGAAACGACCTTACGTGTTGAAATGCCTAGCGTAAGAATTCAGCCTGTCATCGGCGATATTCGTAATTTAAATAAACTTAAAGAAGTATTTGCTACTTACCGCCCTGAAATTGTTTTCCATGCAGCCGCCTACAAGCATGTGCCTCTGATGGAACATAATCCACTTGAAGCCATCAAAACTAACGTTCTAGGAACTTATAACTTGGCAAGTACTGCATCAGAGTTTGGGGCAGATAAGTTTGTCTGTATATCTACAGATAAAGCGATTAATCCAACCAATGTTATGGGCTCAAGTAAGCGTATTGCCGAACTAATTTGCCAGAACTTTCAGCAACATTCTGATACAAAATTTATTACAGTTAGATTTGGAAATGTTCTCGGTAGCTCTGGAAGTGTTATTCCCATTTTCAAAAAACAAATTGAAAAAGGCGGACCAATAGAAGTCACCCATCCTGATATGAAAAGATATTTCATGTCTATTCCTGAAGCCACTCAACTTGTGATCCAGGCCGGAGCCTTAGGTGAAGGTGGAGAAATCATGGTTCTTGATATGGGCCAACCAATGAAAATTGTGGATCTTGCTACTGAGATGATCACTCTGGCCGGTATGGTCCCTGGAAAAGATATCGAAATTAAATTTACGGGTTTAAGACCTGGAGAAAAACTTTTTGAAGAATTATTCCATGAAGGTGACACAATTAAAGAAACTAATCATCCACTAGTTAAAATCGCAACGACTCTTCCACCTCAAGAAAACTTTGACCAGCTACTTAAATATCTTATTACCCTACCTGAAAAAGTAAGTGCCGACGTCATCAGGGATGCTATTAAAAGCATTGTTCCAGAATATAAATATGAATCACCAGCTATCGAGACTGAAGAGCGCCCTCACTAAACTTAGTGCTGAACATTGTCCTGTCCAATGACCTTAAAAAATGTAAGCCACATAATTTCAAGATCATGAAAAAAACTTTTCTCTAATAAATATTCTTTTTCAAACTGAACTTTTATCTTAACAGGCAAATCATCTCGCCCATTAATCTGTGCCCAACCTGTAAGGCCTGGAGTTAGTTTATCTATTCCTTCAACTCGTCTTAACGCTAAAAGATCGTCTTGGTTAAAAAGAGCTGGCCTGGGTCCAACAAACGACATCTTTCCAATAAGAATCGACCACAGTTGGGGTAATTCATCTAAGCTACTTTTCCTTAAAAAACTCCCCATAGAGGTCAGATAGGAATCCGCTGAAGTTAACAAATGTGTAGCGACCTGGGGAGTATCGATCCGCATGGTTCGAAACTTTGGCATCAAAAAAATTTTCTCATCTTTTCCCACTCGTTTTGACCAGTGGATAACTGGGCCTGCATCATTGTTTATTTTAAGTATGATCCATAGAAAAAAATAGATTGGAGAAAACAGGACGGCCAATATTAAAGAAAGAAAAAAATCAAAAAGGCGTTTTGTAATTATGTACATACTATAAACCTAAAGTTTTAATGACTTCGTTATTAACTTCTATAACGTTAAATTTTTGCTCAACATATTCACGACTTCTTTTGCCCATGATCTGAATCATCTCTGGGTTCTGAAGAAAATACTCCATTTTCTCAGCTAACGATTGATAATTTTTAACCGGTACTAAAAATCCATTAAATCCATCTTTCACTGTTTCTCTGCAACCGGGAGCATCAGTTGTAATAATGGGTAAACCCAATGCCATCGCTTCTAAGTTAGACCTCGGAGTGCCTTCACGATAGGAAGGAAGAACATTAACCTCGCAACCTTTCAAAATCTCAACAGCATCTTTTTGATGGCCCAAAAATATCAAAGATGGGCATTTGGCAAATTCATCAATCTCAATCTGTGTAAAAGAATTAGGATTTTCAGGATCATTCCCTCCAATGATGTAACATTTCATTTGTGGATACTTGTTTGAAAGACTTTTTACGGCTGATACTAACTCAGTTAAGCCTTTATCTTTTAAAAGACGGCCTACAAATACAAAAGACTGCTTCTCTTTTTTTTGTTCTTGATAAGAGAGACGAGCAAGATTAATCCCTGAACCATTAATACGTTTAACTTTTTGTCCCCAGATAATTTTCAAAGAACGAAAAAGAGACTCATCATCGGGATTTTGAAAAAATATTCTTGTATTGAGCATGAGAGAAATTCGGTAAAGGTTCATGACGACCAAACGAATCAAACGGGCCTTAAAGGATTGATGCGTAAAAACATAGCCAAGGCCTGTGATGTTGGAAAAAATCTTAGTTTTTGGTGAAAAGATCCCTGCTGCCAGTGAAGAATAGATAATAGGCTTGATCGTATAGTTAATAACAATATCAGGTTTTTCCTTCCTGTAGAGTGCCGCTAAAACTTTAAAGGTTTGAAAGTCTTTAAATGGGTTAACTCCTCCGCGAGAGAGAGGAATCTCTAAAGTATGTGGATCAGGGTCTACGTAGAGATTCCCATCTGCATTAGGGCAGACTAAAAAGACTTGATGGCCCATACTCCGAAGCTGTTGAATCAACTCGCCGCGAAATTGGGTCAAGGTGTACTGAATATTGGCAACTAAAAAAATTTTTTTCATGTCTTCTTGTGCTGTTGTCTAGAAAGAATACGGTAGAACGTAGTAAACTTCTAGTCCATGTGTGGAATTACTGGATACTTACAATTTAACCGTTCTCACGGAACTTTAGAATCAGAGCTTAAAGCTGCTGTTTCTACTCTTAATTTACGTGGCCCGGATAATCAAACGGCGATCACCTTTCAAAGTGTGGGTTTAGGTCACGCCAGGCTCTCTATCATCGATCTTGCCTCAGTTGCAAACCAACCAATGAAAGATCATTCAGGCCGTTACAGTATTGTATTTAACGGAGAAATTTTTAATCATCAACAATTAAGACAAGAACTTGGTATCCAAGTTAAAACCTCTTCGGATACAGAAGTTCTTTTAGAAGCTTATGTAAGATTAAAAGAAAAATGCCTTGAGAAGTTAGATGGTTTTTTTGCGTTTGCCATTTACGATCATCTTGAACATTCTTATTTTTTGGCCAGAGATCGTTATGGGATGAAACCTTTAGTTTATTCTCATACTCAAGATGGTTTCTATTTTGCTTCAGAACTTAAAGCTCTGGCAAAATTCCCCATTGAGAAAAACATTAATCAAGAAAGTATGCAGGCTTTTTTTCAACTAAGCTACATTCCTGCCCCTAACTCAATCTTTAAAGAAATTTCTAAACTTATGCCCGGGCACTATTTAAAAGTGACCGATGGAAAGGTCACTCAACACAGTTACTATTCATTAAAAGTTAAATCACCTCTGAGAGACGACTATGAAGCGGCCAAAAAAGATCTTTTTTCTTTAGTTAAAAATGCTGTCCATGGGTGGATGATCTCAGATGCCCCCTTAGGCGCTTTTTTAAGTGGTGGCGTTGATTCTTCTATTGTCGTTGCCTTAGCTTCTCAAGAGGTTTCAAACTTAAGTACTTTTTCAGTTTCATTTCCAGACTCTCCTTTTCATGATGAGAGCCAATTTGCTCAGATCGTGGCAAAAAAGTATAAAACAAACCATCATGTTATTCCTATCACTCAAAAAGACCTTTTTTCTTCGGTAGATAAGGTGCTTGATTATTTAGATGAACCTTTTGCTGATAGTTCGGCCATTCCTAGTTATGCTCTCTGTGAAGCGGTTTCTAAACATGTGAAAGTGGCCCTCTCCGGTGATGGAGCCGATGAAGTTTTTGGTGGTTATGAAAAATATAAGGGTGAATTTCTAGCTAGAAAGTTTCAATGGTTGTCTCCTCTTGGTATAAGCATTCTTCCTATAAGTTCTCTTCTTCCAAGTTCAAGAGATTCAAAGTTCCTTAATCAAGTTCGTAAAGGAAATAAGTTTTTTAAAGGTATTAGCCTATCTAAAGAGGAAAGATACTGGGAATGGTGCGGTTTTAATTCTTCAAAAGATCTAAAAAACATTCTAAAAAACCCTGCTCTATCTCATCAATGGAAAAAAGGCATTTTTCCAAATGAGACTAGATATATTGAAGGTCTTAATCAAAACTTTTTTAAAGATACCTTGTTAGTACTTCCCGGGGATATGTTAACAAAGGTAGATATGATGAGCATGGCCAACTCACTTGAGGTTAGGCCGGTACTTTTAGATCATAAGGTTGTGGATTTTGCTTTCTCGCTACCATCTCACTTTAAGGTCACACAAAAAAACAAGAAAAAAATTCTCATTGATACATTCAAACATCTCCTGCCTGAAGAAGTTTACAACCGTCCCAAACACGGTTTTTCAGTGGAGCTCATGCCTTTTTTTAGAAATCATTTTTGGGATAAAATTAATGATGTTTATCTCAATGATCAGTTTATTAAAGAGCAAGGTCTTTTTAACCTCCATGGCATTCAAGAATTAAAAAAGAGCATTCGATCAGGTAAAAATCAAGACATACAAGCGCTTGTTTGGAGTCTAATAACTTTTCAAAATTTTTACCTAAAATTCAAAGTAGGAAATAGATGAAAGTGCTTATGATAAGTGGTGATAACCAAGTTGTTAAAAATATAGATGGACCATTTAGCTTAACACTTAACGGTCTATCCGAAGAATGGGATCAAATCGATGTTTTATGTCCGGGAGTCATAGGAGAGAGACAGTTCAATAAAAAAGTAAGACTTTTTGGTGTTAGAAAGTTTTTTTTGCCCTTAGATCTTTTTCCATTTTTAATGAAAAATCGTTATGACCTTATTGTGAGTCATGATTATGGACTTATGCTGAATGGTCTTAATGCTTTTCTTGCAAGTAAAGTTTTTAACATTCCCCATATTTCTGAGATTCATCATATTGAAGGATTTCCACAGGCCGTAAATTTAAAAGAATCAATCTACTCATTTTTAGGCAAAATGTATGTTTCGACTATTGGAAAATTCTGTCGCGCCATTCGTATCGACAATCAAGGCGATATTCTTCGGCTCTTAACTGAAAAAGGGATTTCACCCAATAAAATTGCTTATCTTCCTCCAATTTATCTGGAGCTAGATAAGTATCGCCCTTTGGATATTGCTAAGTCTGTTGATGTGCTTTTTGTTGGAAGGCTTGTAACAAACAAAGGAATCTTCACTATTCTGAATGCAGTCTTAAAACTTAAATCTGAAGGCATAAAACTTAAATTTAAAATTAAAGGCCGTGGTCCTCTAGAACTAGAAATTAAAAGATTCATCAATGAAAACAAGCTCCAAGATTCTATTAAAATTGATACAAAAATCCTGAATGAATCTAAACTGATCGAACTTTATAATGAATCTAAAATTCTTGTATGCGCATCAACCGTTGAAGGTGGTCCTCGAGTTACATTAGAGGCTATGGCCTGTAACATTCCTGTCATTTCTACCCCCTGTGGTATCATGCCAGAAGTTATTCAAGAAGGGCTTAATGGTTATCTTTTTGATGGAACAGTTGAACAACTTTGCCTAATTTTAAAAGAAATTTTATCTAATCCATCTCTATTGCAAAAGTTGAGTACAAACTCTAGAAATTCTATTGAAAAGTACGATTACAAAATCACACTCAAAAACTATGGACTAAAGTACAAAAACCTTATTACTGGAGCATCAGATGCCTAAAATTTTAAATTTAAATGACTTCAGTCCTCTTCTTACATCTCCAGAAAGCAAAGGCACTTCTCCGTTAACGCTAAATGGTGAATCTTTTTCTGATGGAACTCTTAATTTCCCACTTGTAGACGGACTTCCCATTCTTTTGCCATCTAAAGTTCATCCCTACATAAAAAATGGACGTATCGAAATTCCTCTTGATAAATCATTAGAAAAATTTATCCAATATTTTTTAATCAGCTCTATTAAGCAGAATCATCCAACAATCAACAGTGATCATAATGATTATTGGTATCAGAGACACATGGACAATTGTAAAAAGTTATTCACTCACGCTAAGGAAGGGCTCTTACTTGACATTGGATGCGATACCCCGAGCCTAAATATTAAGCTGCATTCACAAAATATTCAATATATAGGCCTAGATCCCTCTTTCACATTAACTGAAGAATTTAGAGTTATTGGCATTGCGGAGCTTCTTCCATTCAAAAATGAAAGTTTTGACAACGTTTGCCTAATGTCTAGCCTAGATCATGTACTAGATTATTATCAGGCTTTCAGTGAAGCAACGCGAGTACTAAAAAAAGGTGGAAAGATGCTTTTCTCTATCCTTGTTTGGTATAAAGAAGCCGATCTTTTTAATGATACAAATCACTTTCACCACTTCAGAGACGAACAAATTATGAATCTTTTTATAGATTATAAAATTACTTTTATGTTTAAAGATGTTTGGAAAAATAATACCCATAGAGAAAGTCTTTATCTTTGTGCCGAGAAAATTTAAAGATGAAAAAATGGGGATCACAAGCTTTTATTCTTTTAGGTATTATAGCCACTATTACTGTGCTTAATAAGTATACTGGTATATCTCAGTATCTTTCTTTAGATTATATCAAGAACAACATTCACGAATTTCAAATGTATTATGACTCCAATCCCATTGTTACATCATTCGTTTACATATTTTTTTATATTCTCATCACGATTCTTGCAATTCCAGGCTCGCCCCTATTGATTCTTTTTGCAGGAGCAATTTTTGGCACAATTTATGGATTAATATTAGTCTCCATATCCAATGTTGCCGGAGCCTTGTTTTCATTTCTGATTTCAAGGTATCTGTTTAGAGACTGGGCCCTAAAAAAGTTCTCTAAACCTTTTAATATTATTAATCATAATTTAAAACGTGATGGTTTTTTTTATATTCTCTCTCTTCGGATTTTGCCAATATTTCCTTTTTTTCTAATTAATACCGTTTTAGGACTCACAGACCTTAAAATTTCTATTTATATGCTAACCACATTTCTGGGCGCTCTACCGGGGATTATCCTTTACCTCGTTGCGGGTAAAAGCATCTCAGTCCTTAATTCTCTTTCCGAAATTGCAAGTCCCTCCATCCTTGGAGTTTTTGTCATGCTAGGACTTTTACCACTGGTCTCTGGATTTATAATCAGATTAGTTAAACGGTATCTAAATAAAATCCCTTAGGAGTGATACGTGAAAGTTTTTATTACTGGTGCGAGTGGATTTATCGGATCTAATTTCTTGAAAACTATAAACCACTATAAAAAAATTGAGCACCTCTATATTCTTATTCATAAAAAAAATATTCCCGATATTGATTTTCCACACACATTTCTCACAGAAGATGATCTTAACCATAAACAGCTAAAAATACATAAAACTATTCACATGGCACAAGATCCGGAATATCGAAACTTCCCAGCTAAAGCCAATACCATCTTTGATACAAATATCAGACTGACTCAACAAGTTTTAGACTTTTCATATCGAAATGGAGTTAATCAGTTTATTTACCTTTCATCAGGCTCTATCTATGACTTCTCTCACTCCCCAGTCTCAGAAATAAGCCCTCTCAATATTGCCGACTATTACTCATTTTCTAAATATACATCTGAACAATTAATTAAATTTTATGAAAAATACTTTCGTACAACAATCTTAAGACTCTTTTTCCCTTACGGTCCAAACCTTAAAGACAAGCTTCTTATTAAAGTCTTGGAAAATATTCGACAGGACAATGCCATTCAAGTTCATACGGATGGATCTTTTTCTTTCAATCCTATTCATACCGAGGATATTAATCAAATAATTTATTCTAACCTAGAAAGCCAGGAATCAAAGATTCTGAACGTGGCAGGAAATGAGAATATAACATTTTTAGATATTGTCTTAAAAATGGCAAAAATCGTTGGTAAAGATGCCATCATTGAAAGAGTACCTACTGCATCAATGACAAATATGACTGCTGACATAGCAAAATTAAAAAATAACTTTAATTTTACAAAGAGCTTAGAAATCGGTCTTAAAGATTTTATTGCTAACAACTAAGGTTCATATGCAGCTGATTTTACAAAACACTTTTACATTTGATTATTATCAAACTCTTCTTGAAACTCTTCAGGAAGATTCTTTTACATTCATACTAGAGCCAGATGCCCTGAAATCAACAAAAAAAAGCATCATCAATCGACATGATATAGACTTCCACCCCCCATATGCTTTGAGGACAGGCTTAATTGAAGAATCTTTAGGAATCAAATCATCCTATTATTTTCTTCTAGACAGTCTCTTTTATAATGCTTTTTCAAAAGACGTAATCAATATTATCCATCAACTAAAAGAGATGGGTCACAGTGTAAATCTTCATTTTGACAGCACATCTCAGAGTTGCAGAAATTTAAATGAACTAGAATCAAGATTAAATTCTCAAAAGCTCATATGGAGATCTGTGTTTGGTTTCGAGCTTGATTCTTTTACTTTTCATATGAATAACGATTTTACCAAGAACTGTAATGCCGAATATTACTCGGGGCTTCTAAATGCTGGGCTCTTAGCGAGACAACCACTCGTAAGCTATATCTCCGACTCGAACGGATTTTGGGCATCCACTCCTCAAGAATCAACCTCGCTCGAAATTAAGGACTCATTGCTACTACTTACACATCCAGAATGGTGGAATGATAAAAAACTAACTACTCATGAGAGATTTAACTTTTTTTTAGATGAAAAAAGAAAAGCTCTTAGTGACTGGTATGAAGATGTTCTTAAAATACACAATCGCCCATTCCCAGGGAAAAGCTAAACATGATTACGTTTCAAAATCATGTGAAAGTTTAGAAGTGACCATATCAAAAGCCTTTTATTTTCTTTCCCTTGAAAATGACTTTCTATTGTCGCCTGAACTTTTGAACGTGAGAGATAATTATAAATAGGAGAATCTTCATCCATAAGAACTCTGCGAGTAAAATCAATACTCTCACCTTTAAACCAGCTAGCGTCTGGTGCAGAAAAACCTTGTTTCTCTCTTGAAGTAACTTCTTCTGGTATGTAACGTTTCATCAATTTTCTAAAGATGGCTTTACCTTCAGTAGTCCTTCTTGACCTAGAAAACTTTTCTGAAACCTCATTTTCATTAATTTGATTTATTTGACTGATGTTCTGAAGTTTATATTTAACCGGAACCTTCATACCAAAATCCACAAGATCATTATCTAATAATGGAACTCTTGCTTCTAGGGAATGGGCCATACTTAACTTATCTTCGACTACAAGTAGGCCATGAAGAAACGTTTTTGCTTCAAAATAAAGTGATGAATTTATCAGATCATCCATACTTTCAAACTCTGGAGGCATCTCATTAAAAACTGATTTAAAAATCTCTCGCGTATCAACGTGTTTTACATTTGACCAGATCGGTGCAAGAAATTCTTTAATTTCATGACTAGGTATAAGTCTTTGCCAGTATGAATAATAAGAATCTATATATTGATCAAAATTCAAATTTCCAACACCATGGTAATAACGCCATGGATATCCAGCAAAAATCTCGTCTCCCCCACATCCTGACAATACAACCTTCGTAAATTTACTCGCTAACTTTGCGGCATAATAATTTGGGTAGCTCTGTCCCACACGTGGCTCTTCAAGATGATAGGCAACCTTAGGTAAACACCTTTCCATATCCCCAGATTTTAAAATCATCTCATAATGCTCCGTCTTAAATAGATAAGACATCCTTTCGGCTTTTTCACGCTCATCAAAAGCAAGCTCAACACCCGAAGCAGAACTCAAGTCAAAGCCTACAGTAAATGTTTTAATGTAAGGCAAGGCTTTAGCAGAGATAGCCGTAATTGAGCCCGAATCCATCCCTCCGCTCAAATATGATCCAACCTCAACATCAGAGACAAGCTGTCTTGTAACTGCATTTTTTACTAAATAATCGAGCTCTTCAAGATATTCACCTTCGGTGAGCTCCTTATCACTCGACTTTCCAAATGAGAAATCCCAATACTTTTCAATTTTAAGATCTGTATTTTTTTGAGACACATTAGCGTAATGAGCAGCAGGAAAAATATAGACGTTCTTAAATAAAGTTTCTTTTCTAAAAAAATTCTGAAAGGTTAAATACTCAACGAGTGAACTCTCATCTACCTCACGTTTAAATCCTGGAATGGAGTCAAAACTTTTATTCTCAGATGAAAAATAAAGTCCACCATTAAAATATGTATAATAGAGAGGTTTAATCCCATAACGATCACGACAAACAAAAAGTCTTTTTTCAACTTTATCCCAAATCAAAAAAGCAAACATTCCATTAAATTTTCTAGAGCATGAAGCTCCCCATTTAATAAAAGAATTCAGGATCACTTCTGTATCTGACATTGTATTAAAACTAAAACCAGATTTCTCGAGTTCAACTCTTAATTCTTTAAAGTTATAAACTTCACCATTGTAGCTTATACAATAGCGACTATCATGTGAATGCATTGGCTGATTAGATCTTTCAGAAAGATCAATGATAGATAATCGGTTATGACCTAACACAAATCCGTCTTCGCTGTATAATCCCTTTCCGTCAGGTCCTCTATGTGAGATTTCTTTAAGCATGGCTTCAGCATTCTCTCGAATTCCAAGCTTGGCTTCCTTAAAAAGAATACCTATTACTCCACACATATTAAATCTTTAAGCATTATCATGACCTACACCTTTCACTTGTTTCCTTCGAGATTCCACCGCTGCTTTATCAGTTTTTCTCCAGTCGACTAAACGCCTTAATCCAGCCTCTAGATCTATAGACCATTTAAAATCCAAATCTTTGGCCGCTTTTTTCTCGCAACCGATACGGTTAGTTACAAAGGTTAATCCTTGTGGAAGATATTCTATCTTAGCTTTGCTACTCGTAATCTGAAGTAGCATCTCAGACAATTCTTTTATTGAAGTCCCAATTCCTCTTCCTACATTGTAGCACTCTCCACTCACTTGAGCTTTCATGGCCTGAATGTTACATTTTGCAATATCTGCAACATCAATAAAATCATATTGCTGACTTCCATCACCAAAGACCTGAGGATTTTCACCTATTTCGATTTTATCCAATATTTTATGCATTACTGCTGTATAAGCACCTGTATAATCCTGTCTTGGTCCATACACATTCATATATCTTAAACCAACCCATTCAAACTTATATCTGTCTGCAAGAGATTTAAAAAAATGTTCTCCTGCAATCTTTGTAGAACCATAAAAGGTGAAATTATTATACGGATGGTCTTCTGTCATTGGTAACTCCAGCGCATTTCCATAAACGGATGCACTGGACGAATAAACAACCCTTTTAACATTATTTTTGATAACAGCTTCAATTACATTATAAGTTCCACTTACATTGACTTCAAAAGCGGTTCTTGGATATTCATGACATTGCAAAATCCATAAGGCAGCAAGGTGAAAAACACCATCCATTCCTTCCATGGCCTTACTTAAAATATCCGGATGAAGAATATCACCACCATGAGGAAACACTTTACATCTTGGATCAAGAAGTGCTTTTTCAATATTATCCATTCTGCCACGAAAGAAGTTGTCATATATAACAACTTCAGAGACATCTTCTTGAAGAAGCTGATCAACTATATGTGAGCCAATAAAGCCTGCACCACCTATGACAAGGAACTTTTTTCCTTTTAAAATCACGCTTCTTCTCCTGTTGTATTTCTGAACCTACTCATTATTACTAAGTTTTTATACTCGCCTGAAACATAACTGTGTTTTTTTAACACTCCTTCACGTTCAAACAAACATCTACTATAACACTTTATGGCACGGTGATTGTCTTCAAAGACATATAAGCAGATCTTACGTAGATTAAGATGTTTAAAACCAAATTCAACTAATTCATTAATCGATTCAACACCAAATCCCTTGGACTGGTGCTCTGATCTTCCAATTCGAATCTGAAGAAAAGCAGTCGCACTTATTCTATCAATCAGGTTAAGCTGACACGTTCCTATTAAAGAATCATCGACCTTTAAACGAATAGCAAAAAATACTGTATCTTTTGATTCTGAGACTTTATACATCCAGTCTTCATGACTCTTAAAATTTACAGGCTTATAACCGGCATTAAAATTGACAAGACCCGCATCGTTAATCCATTCAAATAAAATAGATGAATCTGACTGCCTAATCTCTGTTAATTTCACGTTGTTTTGCATATGTTTAATTGGTCTTTTGAGTAGAAGTCATATTACTATTTTTTCTTAAATTAAGCTACTCAGGGATCAATTTAGGCCACAATGAATCATCTAATATGTTCGATACATCAGCCGAATTTTTTCCCTTGGATTGGTTATTTCCTCAAAATATCTCAGTCTGATATTTTTATAATTCTAGACGATGTTCAGACCCAGAAGACCGCAGGATCTTACGCAAATAGAGTTTCCATCATCTCTAGCGCTCGGCACAAATGGCTAGTTGCACCAATAAAAAGAAAGAGTGGTGTTTGGAATATTTCAGATACTCAATATCACGACTCAATTCCATGGAGAAATCAAATCCTGGGACTTATAGAAAATAGTTATCGCAAAGCTCCTTTTTTTAAAGAGTTTTTTCCTTTTTTAAAAAATCTTATTCTTTTTCCAAGTAATAGTCTGGTGGAATTTAATCTAAATTCTTTAAAGGCTATCATGGAATATCTCTCTATGCCTTACGAAGATAAAATCATAATTTCATCCTCATTAAATATTCAAACACAGGCCACTCAAAGGCTAATTGATTTAACAAAATCCGTGAATGCTCAAACGTATCTTTGTGGAAATGGTAGTGATGGTTACTTAGAAAAAAACATGTTTAAACAGCAAAATATACAGCTGAAATTTATGAATATTGAACCTATACACTACCCACAGCTCAATTTAAACGAGTTTGTTCCTGGCCAATCTATCATCGATGTTCTTATGAACTTCAGCAGAGAAAATACAATCCGTTACATAAAAGAAGAAGAGATTAAATGACGCCCCCTCTATTATCTGTAGTAATCCCATGCTTTAACGAAGAAGAAAATCTTATACCTGTCATTTCAGAGCTAAATAATGAAATAGAGAAAAACATTGGCGGGAGTTTTGAGATACTTATAATCAATGATGGTAGTACTGATAATTCGCTTACCGTTTTAGAAAGCCTAAAGAAGAATTTTGGAAACGTTAAGTTCATCTCTCATGAGACAAATAAAGGTTTTGGAGCTGCCCTAAAAACAGGCTTCACTGCTTCAAAGGGTGACTATGTAACATTTTTTCCTGCTGACGGTGAAATTCCACCCCAGGAAGTTTCAAAAATAAGTGCAATGACGATTGGAAAGGGCTTTGTTACGACTAAAAGAATAAGAGAAAATGTCTATAAGGGCCCAAGAACATTCATGACTTATACTTGGCAGTTTATTATGCGTACTATTTTAGGTTACGACTTTAGACATATGGATGGAATTTTTATCGTGAAAGGTGATATTTTGCGAAGGATGAATCTTCATTCAGATAGTGGTCTTATTTGTTTTGAAGTTCTTATGCGTCTTCACAAACTGAATCTTTCTACAGATCACACCGACATGGCGTGCCGTCCCAGGTTAAGCGGAACATCTAAAATTGCTAATTTTTATAATATCTTTAAATCTCTCTATGAAACTTTCAAGTTACGACTTCACATGCTTTTTGAATGAACTTAAATATGTTGAAAGTAAAGAAACGACTGTGACACTAATAATTAATTTTGATGGAAATAAGTATCTATGACCATTACTGGCTGCAATTAATGCTAAGGGAATCCAGATTGCAATTAAACAAAGTGGTCCCAAAGCGCTAATTAACCCCATACGATTATTTTTAAACCAAAGAATAAGAGAAATTATAATTAATCCCATTGTTATATATATCGTCTGAGAAAAGCTCCATATAAACTGTCGTACCTCAAAACTCATATTCTTTTTATCATCTCCATTTAGATAAACATAAGCAGACTGAAAATTCTCATACTCAGGTTTCTGATCTAAATGAAAGCGTTTATTCAGATCTTTATAAATCTCTGATGCCTTGGCTTCGCCGAAATCAGGATAAAGACCCATGACATCAGGTAAAAAAATTGGATGAATAAAAGAAACAAGATAACGACGCTTTACCTTAAACCAAATCCATGGATGAGATTTTAGATAAGCGTAAGCATGATTAATAAAAGCATCATAACCGATTTTATCATCCCTAATTAAAAAAAGCTTTTCCCAAGAGTTTGGCCCAGAAGTATGAATACTCGTCTTTTGTTTTTTCAAGTCTATATATGATTCTAGCTCGAGTACCTCTTGTGTACTCATTTTCCCATAAGCATATGATTGGAAAAAATCATTACGGATTACATAATCCCTCAATGAAAACCCTAAGACTACCTGACTCCTATCATTAACAAATGTTTTCTCAAGAACTTTTCCTAGAATAAAAAAAAACACTAAGGGCATCAGGATTAACATTAATGATTTGAATTTCTGACTAAGTCCTTTTTGCCAGATCAAACAGTACAGGGAAAGAAAAGAACAGATTGTTATTGACACAGCATACCCATTAAAACGAATAAGATTCACGACACCTAAAACAATCGAAATAACAACAAGATATGATTTCTTCTGTCTTCCGTTCAAAAAGCAGATACTGAAAACAAAAGCTATCATAATAAGGTAACTATAAAGTGTATCTTTAACTACTGACACTAGATATAGCCCATTAGGGGGCAGGAAAATTAAAAATACTGTAAGAAAAAAAACAAAAAAACCTAATTTATTTTTACTTAATTTTGTAAAATGATGAGCAATCAAAAAAGAAGAAAGATAAGAACATCCCCAAACCATAAAGACTTGAAAAAGAAGAAAATAATTTTCCTTTAATTCTTCGTTCTTAAAAAGCTTCATCAACAAGCTTAGCAATATAGGATGATGAGTGGATCTAAAACCATAAAGCCCAAAGGCTTGGCTTAACTGATCAGAAGCATCATCAGAAATAATGCCAGGCCAAAACCAATAAGCGACTAGCAAACAAGGAGCTAAACTTAATAGGCCAGCAAAAAAGAGATAAATACTATCTCTACGATTATTCTGCATATTTTATTTCTTGAGAACAGATCGAAGCATTTGCTCATTATCTTTAACCCAGTCAATAAGATGCTCAACCCCTTTGCTCGCAGAAGTTCGAGGTTCCCAGCCAGTATATTTCTTGATTTTAGAAATATCACAAATAAAAACTTTTTGATCTCCTGGACGCCAGTCAGCCCAAATAGGAGCTAGTTTAATATTTAATTTTTTATCAAGTAAGTCCACAAGCTCTAACAATGAAAGAACGTTGTTACGTCCTCCACCGATATTAAAAGCATGTCCACTCACTTTATCACGGTTATCAAATGCTGCTTCATACGCACGCACTAAATCTTCCACATACAGCACATCACGCACCTGCTTACCATCCCCATAAATTGAAAGTTTTTCACCTAGTAGAGAAGCAATTGTAAACCAGGCCACCCACCCTTGATCCTCAATACCAAACTGTCTTGTACCATAAATACATGACTGCCTAAAAACACAAGTTTTCATGTTGTAAATTCTCGAATAATCAATAACGTATTGATCAGCAGCGCCCTTAGAGCATCCGTATGGAGAATGGAAATCGAGATTCATCTCTTCATCTACACCTGAAGCAAAATCTTTATAATCCCAACGACCATTCTTTTCAGCCACTTCTAACTGCTCCAATTTTCCATAAACTTTATTTGTAGAAGCAAAAAGTACAAATGCGTCTTTATTGGTTTTTTTAACGGCTTCTAGGACATTAAAAGTTCCTAAAGCGTTCAATTCAAAATCTTCTCTCGGATTAGTCACAGAAGTTGTCACAGCCACTTGCGCAGCTAAATGAAGGACAAAATCAAAATGGGTTGAAAGGGCCGCTTCCAATTCTTCTGACTTTCGAATATCACCTTTTACGAATTGAAATTTACCTTTCGTCTTTAGCCACTCAAGGTTATTTTCCGTACCAGCACGTGAAAGATTATCAAAAACCGTTACATCCCATCCCTTATTGATGAAGTACAAAGCGGCATTACATCCGATAAAACCAGCACCACCAGTGATAAGCATCTTTTTAGCCATAAAAAACGTCCTCTAAGAATAATATTGTTGAATTGAGCTGAAATAATTTTTCCAGTTATTGGTCTTGGCATGCTCATAACATAGATGAGCATACTTTTCGTAATTTCCAGATAAATAAATCTGAATTACTTCTTCCATCTTTTTTGAAAGGTCCTGAAAATCTTGTTGTTGGGCCAAGAACCCAGTCTGACCATCCTTGATAGCACTTTCATTACCACAATTATTTGATCCAATGGTGAGTATTGAGCAAGCATTCGCTTCAAGGTGGATCAGGCCAAAGCCTTCAAAGGCACCGTCTGTTGCATTAACAGATGGTAAAACATTTCCTACACATTTTTGATAAAGCTCGGCAATCTCTTGATGTGATTTGAATCCGAGGAAAAGAACATTACTTTCAAGCCCTAATTCTTTCACCCGACTTTTACAATTGTCTGAATAATGGCCTTTATCGGAACCTACTACATAGAGTTTAATGGCCGGGTGGTTCTGTTTTAAACGATTGATCGCTTCAATAGCAAACCCCAACCCTTTTCTTTGTTTTAAATGTCCAACAAAAGTAAAAGCGATCTCTTTTTCATTATTCTTATCATAGGGAAGATTAAATACACTCATATCAACACCTAGAGGTACGACATGAATGCTTGGTGGAGAAAATACAGTCTTTGCAAAAAAATCTGCTGTATATTGACTGATGGCCAAAAAAGTATGCACCTTACTTAAAGCCTTTAGATACAACGCTTTAAAGGCAGAATCTTTGAAAATGCTAATGGCATAAGTTCCGACAAGACTAAACACTATTCGGGGATGATTAAGAACAGAAAAGTAAAAAAGATAAGGCTCAACTAAAATATGAACGATATCGTAGCTATTCTTTTTAAGAAGTTTTTGGATTTGAAAAAATGATTTAACTAAACCTAATATATTTTTGCGAGCAGCACCTGCTTCAAAAAGAAAATTATGGATTTTTAGACCGGGTAGCTTTAAATTCTGTCCATTGATTTCAGTTAGGACATGTACTTCATGACCAGCATCAAGCGCACCCTTGACGGTATAATAATTAATGACTGACCAGCCATTACTTTTGGAAATCTCATTACAAATATACAGTATTTTCATTGTGAAGCATTTAACCATTAATTTTTTGCAAATTCAAAGGATACGGAGATTCAACTTTGCAACACAATAACACTGCACAACACAAAGAACTTAAACGTGAATCTCTTGACGTAACACAAGTCATTAGTTCAAAGTTTAGAACTTATAAATACAGTATTAAATTTTAACAGTTCAGGATTTTCTATGAGAACGAATTTAGAAGATTTTAATGAGCTTGGATGGACGATGATTAAAAATCTAATATCCAAGACCGAGATAAGTCTTATCATGAACAAGATCTCATCTATTAATGAAGCCTATGACGCTACAGTTGGTACAGATAAATTAAAAACAAGAACTGCCTTAATGCTAAATAGTCCTGAAACATCTAGGGTTGTTTTAGATATTACAAAAAAAGAAATTTTAGAATCAATATTTACATCTCATAATATGCGACCCGTCATAGAACATACAAAAATTCTTATTAAAGCTATTGGCGGGCCAGCTACACCCTGGCATCAAGATTCAGGCTATTGGCGATCGTTTGATCCTGATAGATCAATGTTTACTATATGGGTCGCACTAATGGATATAGGTATTGAAAATGGATGCATGCGTGTTCTAAATACTCAAAATAATTTATCGGAGCTTAATCACAAGGCTGTGCATGACGAAAGTGAAAGGGCCATTCTCGATAATGAGCTATCAGTTCTTTTAAGTCAGAACAATATTGTAGATTGTCCTTTAAAAGCCGGTGATGCTTTGATTTTTAAATCATGGGTTGTCCATTCTGCTTACCCTAACACATCTCCTCTTGTAAGACATGCCTTTAAGGTTGTTTTTCAAGATCTTAATAAACGTCCAAAAAAAATTCCTATTCCTTCTAGAGTAGTAAAATTAAGAGGAATAATCGGACTCTTTAATTATTGGACAGATTGTGCTGTAACAAGAGCGAATATGAGAATTCATCAGTACAAATCATCATTTAAAGCTAAATTAAGCCGTTTTCTGAAAGGAGCAAATAATAATGCTTAAGAATCTTGTAGTCAGGGTATTTCGTAAGTTAGGTTTTGTTCCACTTTCTCAAGTAAATGTTTGGGATAAAAGAAAAGGCAATCTAAGAGCTTTTCAGAACAGTGCATCAGAAAAAGAATGGCGTCAGCTCATGATGTACTGTGAAATGATGTACAAACTTGAAAAAGTTCCCGGAGATATAGCTGAATTTGGTGTAGCAGCGGGAATCTCATTCATTTCATTTGTAAGAATTTTAAAAGCCCTTGAGAGAGGCTTAGGCGGACTTGAACAAAGAAAAGTCTATGGATTTGATTCCTTTGAAGGCCTTCCCGATCTTGCCGTGCAAGACACAATTGAAAATGTTCCAGCAGCTCAAGAAATGCACAAAGGTGGCTATGCACACCAAGAGGCGTACAATGACTTGGTTCGTTTTACCCAAAAAGAAACAAATACTAAGCTTATTAAGGGCTGGTTTAATGAAACAGTCTCACCATTTTTTAAAGAAAATCCGCACACTTCGCTAGCTTTTATTCACATAGATTGTGATTTATACGAATCAACTAAATCTGTTCTAGATCAAAGCTGGGATCGTTTATCCCCAGGAGGAATCATATTATTTGATGAACTTAATCATCCCGATTTCCCGGGTGAAACTGTAGCTTTTCGGGAATTTTTCAAAGAAAAAACAGGACAGTTCTCCATTCATCAAGTTAGGGCCATGCCAGCAAAGCGTTATCTCATAAAACATTAAGTATCTTCTCTTAGTCCTGCATTACAAACTTCTTGCAGGACTAGAAAGACTCAGTGCAGGATTAGATCCTAAGGTTCCATTTCTTTATCATCGGTTAAGAATTTGCCACAGCTTTCACTTCTCAATATTTCCCCTACACTATAGAATGATTTCAAATTTACCTCTAGGATGCTCATGAAAAAAGCTTTTATTACAGGCATAACTGGACAAGATGGTTCATACCTGGCCGAATTCCTTCTTAAAAAAGGATACAAAGTTTATGGTTTAACTCGAAGGACTAGCACTAATTTCACTGGCAGGATTGATCATCTATTAGATAAGGTTCAACTTATTTCTGGCGATCTCTTAGATCAAAGCTCACTTATAAACGCACTTGAAGAGTCCCAACCTGACGAAGTTTACAATCTTGCAGCCCAAAGCTTTGTTCAGACATCTTTTAGTCAGCCTGTTCTAACAACTGAATTTACTGCGACAGGTGTCACGCGTCTACTCGAGGCTGTACGTAAAACGTGTCCAAAGGCAAGATTCTACCAAGCTTCCAGCAGCGAAATGTTTGGAAAAGTCCAAGCAGTTCCACAAACTGAATCAACGCCTTTTTATCCCAGATCACCTTACGGAGTAGCAAAACTTTATGGTCACTGGATAACAGTAAACTATCGTGAGTCCTACAATATGCATACGACAAGTGGTATTCTTTTTAACCACGAATCTCCTCGTAGAGGACTTGAATTTGTAACTAGAAAAATTACAAACACTGTCGCAAAAATCAAACATGGTATTACAAACGAATTACGCTTAGGTAATTTAGAAGCCCAAAGAGATTGGGGATTTGCTGGTGATTACGTTGAAGCAATGTGGCTTATGCTTCAACAAGATCAGCCTCAGGACTTTGTTATTTCAACTGGCCAAACTCATAGCGTGAAACGTTTTGTAGAATTGGCTTTCGAGAGAGCGAATCTAGACTGGCAAAAATATGTGGTTATAGATCCAAAATTTTATCGCCCTTCAGAGGTTGATCTCTTAGTTGGAAGTTATGATAAAGCTCATCAGATACTTAAGTGGAAACCGCAAACTACATTTGAAGAACTCGTAAAAATGATGGTTGATGCGGATTTACAACTTGTTCAATCGCAGCTCAAGGGTATTTAACTAATGAAATCGGTTCTCATTACCGGTCCAAACGGCTTTTTGGGACAAAATCTCATTAAAAAACTGTCCTCTTCTGAAATAGCTCCTATCCTCTACGAAGATGATATTTGCGATAGAATAAAATTTGTTGATTTTATTAACAAATATAAATCTATCGACTATTGTTTCCATTTTGCGGGATTAAGCTCTGTTAAGCAATGTTTAGACAATCCTGCAGAAGCAATCAAAATCAATGTTACGGCAACAAATTTCATGGCGCAGGAGTTGATTACAAATTTTCCTAAGATTCAATTTGTTTTCCCTAGTACTGGCCAAGTTTACGCTGCTTCAAATGCAATAATTGATGAGAACTCTAATCTCGCACCATTTCATTTTTACGCGGAAACAAAACTTAAAGCAGAAGAGAATCTGTTTAAAATTTCTCAATCATCCGGACTTAAAACAACGATTATTAGACTTTTTAATCATACTCACAAATCACAATCAACTAATTTTTTCCTGCCTTCAATTTATCAAAAACTTAAAGATCAGGCTCAAGTCATTAAGACTGGAGATCTAAGCGTCGTACGTGATATAGGAGCAATCCAAGATTTAATGGAAGCTTTCCTTAATATTTTAGAGAAACCCCAGTCAAGCTTGTTTGAAACATTTAATATTTCTTCAGGTATTGGGAAGAACTTACGCGTCACCGTAGAAAGTCTAGCTCATACCTTAGGACAAAAAGCTATCTTTGAACTAGATCCAAATTTTTTAAGATCAAGTGAACCTAATTCTATTATTGCCTCATCTATTAAGTTCCAAAAATGTTTTGAGTGGACACCTAAGCATTCTTTAAACGAAGATTACCTCATCAAAAATTTTTTAAAAGACCTCTAACTCGTTGTGAAAGGACATGTAAAAAAATGAATATAGATAATCTTTTGATTTGGAAAAATGCAAAAAAAAACAATGTCTTTAAAACTCCTTACCCTTATTTTCATCAAGAAAATATTCTTGATGAATCTCTTTGTAACGGCCTTATCTCAAATTATCCTAACTATAACTTCATTTCCAAAGGTGCTTGGAATAAAAACAATTTTCGTTTCAACTTCTCGGCTGTAGATGTTCTAACAAGCAAGGATAAACTTCCGAGTCTTTGGTATGACTTTGTAACTGCAAATGCGTCTCAATCCTTTTTTAATTCATTTAGTGAACTTTTTGAAGATGAGCTCACTGCCAGGTATCCTACGCTTGGAAAAGATTTATCGGATTTAAAAAAATTAAAAGTTGGAATTCGAAAAGTTGACACTTTTAAAACTCACGATGTCTTAATTGATATACAAATTGCAGGAAACACTCCTGTCGCTACACCTACCAGTGTACGAGGAAGGCATATCGATGACCCCAGAAAAATCCTAGGAGGCCTACTCTATCTACGGCTAGATGAAGATAATTCGACAGGTGGGGAATTTGAAATCTCTGAGCCAAAAAATAAACATTTTAAGTTTTATAATGATGTTTATATTGATGATAGGTATGCAAAGAATACAAAAACTGTGCCATATAAGAAAAATAACTTTGTTCTTTTTCTTAACTCTCCCCATAGCTGGCACGGAGTTGCTCGGCGTCAAAAAACTGCTTTCCCAAGACTTTTTATAAATGTTATTGCGGAAGTCAAAGACCCACTCTTTAGTATTAAAGATAGAAGGGATAATTGGGATTATTTCTTAAGAAGAATTAAAATTAGGAAGTATGGGAAGTACGAATTTTAACTTCTGCGATGATTCCCTGAGCAAATAAAGAAGGCCAGATCCTATTTAAAAATGGGACTCCCTCGTACAGATGGATTGTCGTTTCATTGCCTAGTTTTAAAGAATCGATCCACCAAGAAAAATCATCAACTGTCCAAAATCTTAAATGTTCTGATGGATGAGATCTCCACTGAACAGGAAATTTTCCAAATAGAAGACGTAGCCTATGAGTTATATATCCTGTGTTAGGAATGGATATAAAAACAGACTTATTTACTTTAGTCAGAGCCTTTAATAGAAAATCTTCTGGTTTAGACATGTGCTCTAATGTTTCTAACAAAAGCATATGATCATGAGTTGGAATTTTATCAATAGCATCTTTATCAGAGATATCTAAATTAAATGATTTAATGTCGTTTTTTTCCAGAAATTTTAAAATAAAATCTGAAACATCTGCACCCGTTGCCTGAATTCTTTTAGTTTTTTTAATAACCTGCAAAATACTTCCATCCCCGCATCCGACATCTATAACAGAGGCATTCTCTAAAATCTTGTCTGCTATCCAGACTCCTCTAGCAACCTGAAAACTGTTAGGGAGCCCTAAGGATCCAACTTTCTTTTTTTGCCAATAGTTATCGTAACTAAGCTCCGCATTTACCATTGCTGGATACTTGAAGAGATCAGTTAAAAATCTTTTTATAATATATAAGAACTGACGCATTATTTTACCGCTGCTATTCTTGATTTTTTTTTAAAATATCAGGTCTTACATGCTTATCTCTAACACACTGTCTAATGAAACTTTCTTGTAATGCTCCTTGCTCGAGCGCTTTTTTTAATAAATTAAAAAAGAAATCTTCCTGTTTAATGCTTGGATTCTGCTGATATCTTGCATGATAAATATTATTTCCACCTTGAATTTTTTTAAGCCACCTTAAAAACACCTTCGGCAAATACCAATACCGAGTTGGTATATCGTACTTAAAATCTACCTTGAGCCCAGTTTTCCATGGTTGAGTAACTCTACGAGTATAATGAATAAGTTTCGTTTTATCTGTTAAAGTATCACAATGATTCCACTCGTCTTCAAGAACACCAACGCTTCCATTAGGCTCAAGTTGAAGATTCATCCAGGCACGATAATCTTTTTTGCCAGAAAAAACGTCCTCTAAATCTTTATCCCAGCTCCAGGCCCTAAGCTTTTCGCAATCAAGCAGCATAACACTTGACTTAAATTTGTTATTGTCAGCTGAGCATGCAAGGATAGCCTTACCTTTCATATCTTTTTCAAAAAGCTCCATAATATCTGTGCCCGGTGTCGCAAAGACGTCTGGATCTATAACTAGTGCCTTACCCTGAAAATTCATCAGTGAAGCTGGTAAAAATCTTGTCATTGTAAATGATTGGAGATCATTTACGGTCCACTTGTCAGAATTTTTTCCTTTAAAATAAGCCTGGCCTTCATATTTTAGCATTTGAGGGAGTTTTTCAACTAGCATTATCTCTACGTCAAAATCTGCAGGATGCTGAGAGTTTGATATAAGTGAATATTTTGCGAGTTCAGCCCCAATCAATTGCTTATTATTACTCTGAATAAAAGCTTTATACCTAGGTGAATTCATGCTTTCTTACCTTTTTCCACTCTGATAAGCTAAGTGAGCTATGTCAAACTGTCCAGAGCTAAAGATCCATAAGTCCTCTCAGATAACACGGATTTCCGTTGATCCCACGCTTGAATCAAAAGTTGCCGAAGCACGAGAATATACTTCGTCTTTTTTTAAAGACCATCACGTAAGATCAGACCTTTTTACTAATCAAACTCAGTGGGCTTTTTACGATAGATTTTTTCATGAAATAGCCATGCCTTATAGTAAATATAAAAATCTATTAGAGGAATGTTACGGAGCCTCCTTTATTGAGTGTATTTCACCTCCAAAGGATTTGATTACTATTCTCAAGCTGTACGGGTACCATCACTCAATTAAGCTTAATTTCAAGATACAGTTTGAAGCGGCAAAATATTTAAAAGAAATTCCCTCAATCGTTTGGAGATATTTCTTAATATTTCATTCAATTGTACTTCTAAGCATGCTGTATGTCAGATCAAAAAAGGGGTTACTAGTTGTTTGGACAGGAGATTACTTGGGACCTCAAAAAGGACTCCTTGATCCGCGCCTAGGTGATCTAGAAACACGCCTAAATGCTTCAGGAATTGCTTATCTCCCTTTTGTAAGATCCTCGGGTGTTTCAAGTAGATTATCTTTAAAAAACTTCATTACCAGACGTGGCAAAGCAATTTATTATGAGCATCTCAATAACTTTATTTCTTCGCATTTTAAATCTCCAAATAAATTACCAAAGAGTAGGGATTTTTTTAATAGTGCTTTTAACAATCTTTTTTATGCAGAATCAAAAAAACTAGAATTGCATACAAAATTCTGGGCTGTCATTTTTCATAAATTACAGATTAAAACTTTTCTGGCCTGGTTCCTGTCTAGCCGTACAGCCTCATTGATCTGGGGAGCTAAAAAAGCGAATGTGCCTACTATTGGCTTTATGCACGGAGTCAGCGTTCTGTCTTTTATGGGCCATGAACTAATGCCTGAATATGAAGGTCCTCCCATTGGTACAGACTGCTTTGGCACATGGTCAAAATGGTGGCAAAACTATTTTTTACAACACGCAAGAATCTATCCGTCTAATAATATTGAGGTTAGTGGCCCTTTAAAAAAAACAATCCCCCTTTCGAAAACGAATTTACCCAAAGTTTTAAAAACCGTTGTTAACGTTTTCATTGTCTCTGAAGCTCACTTGCCAATTGAGCAACTCTTACCCTACCTAGAAGAAATTATAAAAAATCAGAATTTTAAAATATTTTTTAAAATTCGTTCCTTCGGTGCTGATCGCTTCTGGAATCTCATGAAAGATCATTCAATTTATAATCAATATCATTTTGAATTTTCTGACCTTCCATCTCCTGAATGTTTTAAAAATGCCGATATTATCCTTGGCACTCACAGCACTGCAGTACTAGAAGCTATGTCTTTGGATAAACCAATCCTTATTCTCAATACGGCCAAGTGGGGGGATTATTTTAGTTTTAATGCTTTATTTGAAGGAAATTGTCCATTTTGGGTAAAAAGTCCTGGAGAGATACAAAAAAAGATAGATGAAGCACTAACATCGGATCGAGACTGGATTGAATTATATTCAAATTTTTTTGGAGAAGATTCTGGAACAGAATGGATTTTAAAAAAAATAGAATCTATGAATAAACTTAATCAGACTTAGACTTTCTGCATCACCATCTGAGATTTCACTCATTTCAACTCTTACCATTTAGTAGCTTATTCTGATAAACTCATTCAAAGAAAACCCAAAAGATATACGTCATAATAATTCTCCGAGGTATTAATGGTTAAAAATTATAGCGAGTTTCGTACTAAGCTCCTTCAAAAGATCAATAAAAATAGAAAAAAATTAGGTGTGCACGACGAATATATTTTTAAACATTTAAATTCTGAGTCTCTTTGTATAGACCTTGGGGCGAACGTTGGGAAAGTAACAACTAAGCTTCGAACTTATGGGAGTGAAGTCATATGCTTCGAACCACATCCAGGTGCTTCTAAACAGTTAAAGAATAAATTTCAAACTGATACGAAAGTTAGAATACTTGATGCTGCAGCAAGTGATCGGAATGGAACAGCTAAACTTTTTCTTCACAAAGACTCCATTGATACAAATGATTATGGAGCATTCTCAGAAAGCTCTAGTCTTGTGTCTACGAAAGTAAATGTTAGTACTAATTCTTATGTTAACATAACTGAAATTGACATTGGTGAATTTGTAAACACTCTTCCCAAAAGAGTTAATTTTATGAAAATAGATGTGGAAGGATACGAAGTAGGCCTTCTATGGCGCCTAATTTCGAGTGGGGCAATACATAAAATAGACAATATCTATGTTGAAACTCACGAAGAAAAAGTTCCATGGTTATTCTGGAAACTTCTTTTCCTTAAAACCTATTTGAACGTAAATGGTATTAAGAATGTTAATTTTAATTGGACTTAAGTTTTTTTTAGTTTAACTATAATGTTACAAAAAAGAAAACTGGCCGACGCGTCAACCTTTTATTCATCTTTAAATATAGATGTTTTTTAGAAATGTTATCCGGCTGAGTGAGAGGCCATAAAGAATACGTTCCCCCTGCAGAACTTTGATTGATGAGCCATCTCAATTATAAAAAAGTAAAACAAGGTTCCTACTAAGTTAGGAAGCCAAAGAAAAAATCAGGATAATTTGTGTCAAAAAAACAGATTGCAATTAGTTGTTTTCTTTTTGCTCTCTTTATAGTCTCTATATGTGCAGCGAGATATGATTTCGATTTTTCCACTTTCGTTGCTGCTCCTCAATCATTAGTTAAGTGTGTTCCTGAAAAATTTAAACATATAAAACATTTTAAACAGGGTGGCTCGGATGGCGCATATAATTATTTAGCTGCCTTAGATCCTCTACTAAGAACCCATAAAGCTCTTCCAGCATGTGCGAAAGACTCATTGTCTTATACTAAAGAAAGATTTCTATACCATTTTTTGTCATGGGCTATAGTTTTTGGCCAAGAAGCCTATGTGCATTATGGATTATTAACCGTAAATCTCTTGGCATTGTTAGTATGCACTTTTTATAGTTATCGTATATCCGAACTTTTTCAACTCTCTAGATACATTTTAGTTATTCTCATTCTTAATCCTGGTATTTGGCAGCCCTTGAGATTTAATCTTGTTGATCTTGTTTGGGATGCCTGCGCCATAGCTTGCATTTATTATTACGAAACAAAAAATAAGACGAAATTTTCAATTGCTCTTTTAGGAGCTTTTCTTGTGAGAAGCTTTTCAATCGGTTTAGTTTTTGCTTTTGTAGTAGGTGATTTATTGGCCGGTAAAAGACAATTTAAAGATTATCGCCATTATCTAGTACCTCTTGGTTTATATTATGGTGTTTTTAAGTATTGGCAAAAACTTCATGCAACGACAAGTTCTACGTTATTTAACGGTGAAAGTTATTTTGAGCTACCTTTTAAGCAGTTTTATATTGAGTTTATGGGGTTTCTCCACTCTGGTCTCAATCTAAATGCTTTTTTAGCACTGAGCGGACTTCTTTTGCTTATATCAATGGCATTGATCGCAGTTTTAGTTGTATTAAAAACAAAAAAAATGCATTACGAAGTCATATTAATACTAGGTTTTACAACCCCAGTGCTCATGTTAAATAATGTTGCCTGGTCAAATGCAATCTTACAGATCAGCCGAATTTCTGTACCCACGTTTTTTTGTTTGATTTTACTTCTTAAGAAACAGGCCCAGAGTTATCTTCGAGTTGTCATCCCTATCTTGTATTTAGTAAGCTTTTACGGAATTGTATGGATAATTTTTAACCCACAGCAAACTTTGACATTTTGGATAACCAAATGAAAAAAAAACGTATTCTGATAACTGGTGTCGCAGGCATGATCGGTTCCCATTTTCTTGATAAATTGATGAGTTTACCGGACTATGAAGTTGTAGGGATTGATAACTTAAAAATTGGCAATCTAAAAAATATCGAATCGTGGACAGATCATGAAAGATTTAAATTCTATAAAATAGATATCCTGGATTTTGAAAGTCTTAAAATCGTAAGTCGAGATATCGACATCATCGTTCATATGGCAGCAGAAAAGAAAATTGGTGAAGGGCAGAACAGCTCAATCACCCTGGAAGTAAATACTCAAGGCACGAAAAACATTTTTGACGTGGCCAAAATGTGGAGTTGTAAAGTTATCTATGCGTCAACTTCAGATGTTTACGGCATGTCACCAGACCTACCTTTAAAAGAAGACGGGGATCTACTCTTAGGTCCGAGTATGATCAAAAGATGGAGTTATGCTGTTTCGAAATTATATGGTGAGCAATTAGCTTTTGCTTATCATTACGATCATGGTGTTCCTGCCGTTATCCTTAGATACTTTGGAGCTTTCAGCCCTCGAGCAAGCTTTGCTTGGAGCGGTGGTCATGTGCCTATTTTTATCAATGCCATTCTTGAAGGCGATGAAGTTATTATTCATGGAGATGGTACTCAAACTCGTTCAATGGGTTTTGTTGAAGATGTAGTTGAAGGAACATTTTTGGCCATGAACTCAGACAAAGCAATTGGCCAGATTATTAACATTGGTAATGATGAAGAGTTAAGTGTTTTAGATACTGCAAAGATGATTCACGAAATAGCTAACCCTACACATAAGTTGAACTTAAAGTTTGTTCCTATGGCGGAAGTGTTCGGTAAATACAAAGATATCATGAGACGAATTCCTGATTTAACTAAGGCACATGAACTACTAGGTTATAAACCAAAATATAAATTGATTGATGCTGTTAAAGCGACTATCAACGAAATTAAAAAATCGAAACAATGAGTTCTTTTAAAATTTATTTTCTAATCCCCGTGTATAATGAACAAGAGAACATGCCTAACTTAATGAGCTCTTTTGCTCATACAAACAAAGTCCTATTATTTGCTTCCTGCCACTACGTGCTTTTAGATGATGGAAGTTCTGATGAAACCGTATCGACAGCTATCACTTTAGCAAAAAAAGAAAACCTTGAACTTCAAGTTCTATCTAGCTCCCAAAACGAAGGGCCTGGAGCCGCATTTAGAAGAGGTTTTAATTTTGTTGCATCATTAATTAATGATCAAGATCTAGTAGTCACTATTGAAGGTGATAACACATCCAGATGCGAATTACTTAAGACTATGATCGAACGTATGCAACGAGAAGAATATGATGTTGTTCTGGCATCTCCCTATGCTTATGGTGGTGGTTTTACTCAGGCCAGTATTCTTCGAGTAGTTTTAAGTCATTTTGCTAATGGATTAACCAAAATTTTTCTCAACATACATGGAATTCATACTTTTAGTTCATTTTTTAGAATTTACAATGGCAAATCGATCAAAACGCTACAACAACGTTATGGTAATGGAATTATAAAAATGAGTGGATTTGAGTCCATGGTAGAACTTTTAGCGAAATCAGTTCACACACAGCTTAAGATCACTGAAGTCCCAATGAGTGTGGACTGGGGAAAAAGAAAGGGGAAAAGTAAAATGAAAATATTTAAAACCATCCGAGGATACTTAAAGCTTTTTTATATGGCTAAAAAAATTATTTCAAACCACTAAAGTTATTTATGAAAATACTTACTGTTATTGGTGCAAGACCTCAGTTCATAAAAGCAGCCGTTGTAAGTCGTGAAATTCAAAATCGAAAAGGTGTGATTGAACATATTATTCATACTGGTCAGCATTACGACAAAAACATGTCGGATGTTTTTTTCGAAGAGATGGATATCCCAAAACCGAAATATCATTTAGATATTAACTCCATGAACCACGGAGCGATGACTGGCAGGATGTTAGAAAAAATCGAAGAAATCTTTATCGCCGAAAAGCCTGATATTGTCTTGGTTTATGGGGATACTAATTCCACTTTAGCTGGCGCTCTAGCTGCCATTAAACATCATATTCCTATTGCCCACGTAGAAGCAGGACTAAGAAGCTTTAATAAAAAAATGCCTGAAGAAATCAATCGAGTGCTTACCGATCAAATGTCTAACATTCTTTTTTGTCCTACTGATGAAGCTGTTAAGAATCTTAATCAAGAAGGTTACAATCCTAGTACTCACAGCATTATCAAGTCTGGTGATGTGATGCTAGATGCTTCAATGTATTACGCCCAAAAAGCTCGTTTTCCGAAGAGTGTGGCTACCAAATTAAAAAAAAGTAAATACATACTTTGCACTATCCATCGGCCAGAGAACACAGATAACTTTAAAAACCTAGAAGAAATTTTTAAAGCTCTAAATGAGCTTACTGATGAGATTGATGTCATTCTCCCACTTCATCCCCGAACAAGAAAAATCATTGGTCACAAAATCAATCTAGATAAGCTTATCATTATTGATCCCGTTAGTTATTTTGAGATGATTGGACTTATCCTAGGATCTCATTGTATTTTGACTGATAGTGGAGGTCTTCAGAAAGAGGCTTTCTTTTTTAAAAAAGTTTGTATTACACTCAGGGATCAAACTGAATGGCTAGAAACTTTATCTTCTGGATGCAATAAACTTACAGGTGCAGATTATATAAAAATCATGGCCAGTTACAGAGAGCTAACATCCCAAAAAGCAGACTTTAGTCAGCCTTTTTATGGTGACGGTCAATCGGCTAGAGTTATTGTGGATGCCATAATAAAATCCCATTTATGACTTTTTCCAAATCAATAAGCGCCAATATTCACATGACTGTAAGATTATAACTCTTACTTAGCAGAAACTTCTTTTCGCAATAATGTAAACTTACCGCCAGAAATAAAAAAGATTAACAGGGCAATAAAAGCAGGTGTTGGAAAATAGACGTTATTAATCCCAATGTTATCTGTCCAACATATGGCATACAAACCTATAAGAACGCTACTACCTTGCAAGAAAATTTTTTGAGATCTCGTATAGATATAACCCCATACCGCCCCATTAAGAACTGCGAAAAATCCAACGCCTACCCAGTTGCCTATGAGATAGCTTCTAGAATAAACATCAAATGGAACACCTCCAATCTGATGTCTGACAAAACCAATAATTGCGATCTGTGATTCTTGTGGATCTAGAATGTTTAACTCTTTAATAAAAGGAATATATCCCGAGTACGGTGCTTGGCTTAAAAAATATATTGGATTATATGAATAACTTTCTTGAACTGAATGAATGGCCCCCCAGAGAACATCAAAACGTCCTAGATCATATATAAAAAACTCATTTAACTGACTCTGAGCAAAAGAAGTCCGAGAAACATAGAAGAAAAATACAAATAAGCCCCCTCCTAGCATGCATAGAGCAACTGCCTTGAAGGGAATTTTAAAACGGAAAGGATTCACTACTGCAATAAATAAACCAACGAGATACATGATAGTATTTGTTTTCCGATTAAGAACATATCCCCAATAGAAAGCGCATGGAATAGTACAGAAGACACCTACGATCTTTGTTTTTAGAGAGGGAGAAGCTACAAGCAAGTAACTTAGTATGAAACCAAATATCAAATAAATCTGATGCCATACTCCAAATCCTTTCATGAAATAATATGGGTCTCCTCCTTGAAGCTTTAGCTGTAAAAGTGGATACATTGGAAGGAGAGCAAGTATTCCAAATAAGGCTGCAAATAACATGCTCTTGAAAGAAGGCTCTGTTACTTGAAAACTTATATTGCTTTGATCTTTTAAATTAGTCATAAACATATAGGAAGCCGAAAATAGCACCGTAAAAAGAAGAACAATTAGTGCTGTTTTATCAAAAGACTCCGTTTGTATCCATGGCTTAAGAAAATGCTGATTTGAAAGTGACAAATAATAAGAAGTATTAGTGTAGCGCTGGATTATCCCCGGGATAACGTACTTAACTAAAGTTATACTCAAAAAACAAATACATGGATTAAATATGTCTTTATCTTTAGAATACAGAAATATAATTACCATTATAATAAAAAACATGCAGGTGATCAGTGAGTTCATATAAATTAACTTTTGATTTTAAATTATTATTTCTTTTTTTAAGACAGTATTTCTTTATTATTAGTTATTGGTCAATATTTCTTGCAGGCATATTCACATTTTTGATTTGGCATTTTTCCCCGCCTGGGTATGTTGTTTCCTACACAATCAGCACTAAGACAAAAGAATTTCGTTTTATAGATAAAATCCTAGAAAAAATTCAAAGTCATGATCTACCGGGGTTTAGGGCACTTATTCTTGATGGAAACCTACTTGAATTGCGATTTGAAAATTACGATCTCAAGGCCATAAAAAAGCATTTAGAAGTTTTGAAGACAAGAGTTAACCAGTTTACAGAAATGGATAAGAGTGAGATGGACCAGGTCTTATTGGGTTATGAGAATTTACTTGTTGCACTAAAAAAAGATCTTGTTAAGAGAATAGGCGAAAATGGCATTTCCTATGTTAATAATTTAGCCCAAAAAGATTTTTTTGCTAAGAAATCCTCAGGCTATAGCGAAAAACTTAAAAGCTTGGATTCTTCTGGTGAAGCACTAATTCTATATCAAACACTAGTCGACTTAAAGGAATTACGCTCAGGACAAATTTTCGATTTAATATTTGATCAAGCTGTTTATAAAGAACAGAAAAAGTATCCAACACTGGCAAATATATTCTTAGGTGTTTCTTTAGCGCTATTTACACTTATCTTTCTAGGAATGCTTGCAGCGTCAATGCTAGGTGTTTTTAAACCTAAAGCACTGCTAGATAAATTATCTTAATTTGTGTTAATGCTACATTTGCAAACATACAACTTAATATCACTTCATCTAGAAAAACTATATCTACTACTGCTAAAGTATTATTTAATTTTTAGCTCTATTTCATCTACGGCCCTACCTACAAAAGACTCAAGTGAATAGCTTTCTTTAAATAAACGCAGAGAACTATTTTTAAGATTTGCGGCTTCTATTGCAGACCTATTTAAGCACTCATGTATTTTAGAACCTAGGGCGGCTGGGTTTGGGGCGCACAAAAAAGATGAAGCCAGATCCGCTCCAAAAAAGTCTGAAGCTTCTGGGCTTGTAATAATGAGTGGTATTCCGCATGCCAAAGCCTCAACTGAAGACTTACCTACACCCCCAGGGGAAGTAAACACAAAGGCTCTGGCAGAATTTAACTTAACTCTAAGACTTTCTCTCGGAATAGCACCCGCAAATACAACTTGGGACATTACTCCCTGGTCTTCAATATATTTGATTAAACCTTGCTTATACTCAATATCTGCCTTTACATAGGGGTCACCACATATAAAGAGTGTATAAGATTTATTGTAAGTTATTTTACAATACTTTAATGCGTCAATAATGAGCTCAAGCTTTTTTGCTTTAGTAATTCTCCCTACAGTTATTAAGTCATATTCTGGCCGAATGTCTTGAGGATAAAAAACCAATGGATCAGTTCCTTGTCCAATTAATCTTAAATGAGACGGAATGAAAGGGGCCATGGATTTATTTGCATTCAGCCATAAATCTGTAAAATAGAGCAACGAAATTTTTGTAACAGGTGTATATATAGAATGCCCAAACCATGTAACGACTTTATAACCAAAAAAAGGTTTCAATAAGAAAAAAAAAGGAGCTACTGTTGGGGTCATATAGAGATATACCGCATCTACTTTTTTATTTCGGCATAAGGCAATTAGTGTCCTAACCAATCTAAATAAAGTTACTATCCTAGAACGGTTTGTCGGTTGAATGGGGTACACACTTATCTTTTCTGTGAGAACTTTTTTTTCACCTCGAAGACAAATCACATCGACATGAATAACTTTTTCATTTTTTGAAAATTCTTTTATGCGAGAAATGGTGTCTGCAATTACTGGGTCGCTCTCTAGAACAGATTGGCAAAAAAATATAAGATTCATAATTCCTAGCTGTTTAGTTATTATCAGAGCCAGAATAATATAACATAAACACAAAACAGACCAGATTCTTTAATTTAGACCGACGAGATTAAACTCATCCGCACATGCTTAAAATAGTTCTTCTTCTACAAGTATTGATATTATATACTTTTCAAAAATACGAGAGATATGAACTTAAAACCCTTAAATCAATTATTCTTTTTCCCTAAAAAACTAATTGAAAACACTTCTTTTTTAAGTCTAGGGATATTTTTAAGCTTCCTAAAGTCAATTCTAACTATTCGGTATGCCGGGTCTGTTAATTTCGGAATTTACCAATATATTTTCTCCCTCGTACTTGGTACACAGCTTTTCTCCTCTGCATGGGACTGGGTCATACTAAGATTCTACAATCAGAATGATACTCAGAAAAAGTACATCTTCTGGGGCTGCCTACATTTAAGATTCGGGTACGCTCTTTTGGCCTGCCTATCCTTTTTTTGTTATTTTTTTATATTAAAGATAGAAAGCTATGCTCTTTACCCACTCACTGCTGCGGCCATTACTCTTCAAATAATCATGGGTCTCTTAAGATCTCACATGGAAAATATTCTAAGTGCTGAACGTGAGTACTTTACTATCAACATGCTCAGTACGGCTTCTCTTGTCATGCTACTAATTACGCTTATCTTGGGGCACTTCTTTTTTAAAATAGAGGGCCTTGATTTTATTATTTTTCTATCACTCGCTACTACCTTACTGGATCTATTCTTTTTAATTTTAATTATCCGAAAATACTTTTCAAAAATAAAAAATCGATCAATCTTACAGTACGTGTCCCTTTCTACATCCCTAAGAATTGGCATAAAACCTCACACAAAGCATATTTCACCACTCCTTCTCACGGATATTAGTGGTTACTTAAAAAACAACTTACCTGCAGTTTTAATGGGTAGTTATGGTCACTTCGAGGCATACGCAGGTTTTCATATTGCCCGAAAAATATTTCAAACTTTTTATAAAATCATTCCTCGTATTTTAAAAACCATGCTGTCACAAATCACATCTGCAACAAAGAATGAAAACTTTAGTAAGAAATGGAATTATTTTACATCAATGTATATTCTATCTCAGGCTTTTGCGGCATGCCTGTTTATTGTCTTAATGAAAAATATTTATTTCCATATTTACCATGTCAAAGTAATATCCGAGATTGAAATTGTAACTTTTCATTTAGGAATACATCTTATACTCGGTGCCTGGGTTCAATCAGGTACCTTTAAAGTCATCTCATCTGACAATACGAAGCCAGTACTTATAGCTGCTATCTTTTCAACTCTAGGCTGGATCGCAATGTCGATGTACTATACCCAGCATAACTCGATCGCAATTCTTAGCTCAACGTACTGGGTAAGTTTCATCCCAACTCTCATTATTTATCAATGGTTTTTATTAAAAGCAGATAAGAACAACATTAAATCGATTCTTATACAGCTCTTTATTGTGATCCTATCGATCATCGCAATTAGTAATACAAAATATATATATATCGAAGTTATAGATCTACCCTTTAAACTTTAACACTAACTTTCCAAAAACCGGGGGCAAGTCAACTTTTCTTAACCCTTGAATATGAATCTCATGCCACAACTGTAGCTGCGCCAATGACCAAACTTGTATCATCGCATATTTCTTTTTAGAGAGTAAGCGCGTGATTAACCCGTCTTTTATTTTCCTAAATCTGATTAGAAGCTGAAGATTTTGCCTACGATTCTAAGATCATTTTTTTGAGAACGGCAGCAGGGCCTCATAATCCTCCACCGTCTGAGCGTAAGGAAGCTTTTCTAATACTCTTCTGATCCAGTCAAAGGGCTCCACGTTATTTGCTTTCGCTGTTTCCCCAGACTATAAAACATTGCACTCGCCTGGGCACCTTCCACACTGTCACTGAATAACCAGTTCTTCCTTCTACCCATATACGCACTTAGAAACCTATATTTTGGTATGAATCACATATAATATTCCTTATCTGAAAATTAAGTATTTAAAATTGTTTAATTTATAATCTATTGTTATCATAGGGTTCTCATTACTCTCTTAATTTAATAATTCTTGTTTTATCGGAATCAATCATGAACAATTCAAAGTTGATCTATCGCCATGACATAGATGGACTGCGCGCACTAGCAATTATCGGCGTAGTCCTTTTTCATTTTTTCCCTAAAACATTTCCAGGTGGATTTGTTGGTGTTGACGTCTTTTTTGTAATTTCCGGATACCTTATTACTTCTATCGTTGCTAAAAAAGTGCATCAGAGTGAATTTTATTTTTATGAGTTTTATCAACGTCGAATTTTAAGAATATTTCCAGCTCTCTCTGTTGTAGTTATTTTTCTTATCGCCTTAGCTCATCTTAATTTTACTTCCCGTGAGTACGTCGATCTAGGAAAAGAGCTTATAGGTGCATCTACTTTCTCATCTAACTTCTTATATTGGTCACAAATAGGATATTTTGATAAAGCGTCTGATCTTAAACCTCTTCTTCATTTGTGGTCTCTTGCAATCGAGGAGCAATTTTATATTTTCTGGCCAGCATTTATAGCGTTAACTTTGAAGCGCAAGCATTTTTTCTCGTATATTTGTTCGATCATTATTTTAAGCTTTCTCCTTTGTATTTATTTTAGTTTTCAGGACCAAAACTTTGCTTTTTATATGCCATTTACAAGATTTTGGGAGATAATTCTTGGTGGCTTTGTTTCTCTATTTGAATCAGATATAAGAAAAAAAATAAAATTCACTACAGAATATCTTTCTTTGGCCGGTTTATTTTTATTGGCTTATTTGTTCTTTTCAACGTTTATGAGCAACACTTTCCCTGGTTATATTGCTCTTCTTCCTTGTTTCGCTACTCTATTAATTCTATCCTTATCTCCTGGTAATTATTTGTATAACATCTTGAGTAATTCAATCTTTAAATTCTTTGGTCATATAAGTTACCCGCTCTATTTATGGCATTGGGTGCTTTTATCATCATTGAGAATTTTTCAGAATAATAAACCTACTACGCAAGAGCTTTGGGTAGCGCTAATCCTAAGTGTCCTACTGTCTTGGTTAACCTATGAGCTTGTTGAAAAAAAAATCAAACGCCTTACTCACTCTAATCCGAAAAGACGGAAAAAGTTCACGTATAGCTTTCTTGCACTAGTTCTATACCCATCGCAATTTAAATTTCAGGTAGGGCCTTCACGGCCCGTATAAAAAATCATAAACTGGTTGAATGCAAGGATTCCTTACGCCAGAACAAAGATCTGAACTTTTTCA